>Ga0315289_10000762_pt1 | contig 49544 bp, 21 predicted proteins | sample YL17G11_40_MG_FD_203452 | JGI IMG/M metagenome (GOLD analysis project Ga0315289, IMG submission 203452) | Sediment microbial communities from Yellowstone Lake, YNP, Wyoming, USA - YL17G11_40 | ecosystem: Environmental > Aquatic > Freshwater > Lake > Sediment | place: USA: Wyoming | collected...
AGTATCTGTATCCATACTTCCTTTGCTATCAGTAACCGTTACAGTTGCTGTATAGCTTCCATCACTAGTATATTGATGAGATGGATTCTGACCAGATCCTGAACCACCATCACCAAAAGTCCAACTATAAGTATAAGGTGTACAACCTCCACTAGTACTACCTGAAAAAGAAACAGGGTTACATATAGTACCACTATATGGTCCACCTGCTTCAGCATTAAGTGCTGGTGTTGTTATTGTAACAGGTGCTGTGTCTATTGCTTGGGCTGCTTGGTTATCAGTTACTGTTAATGTTGCTGTATATGAGCCATCATTAGTATATTGGTGTGTCGGGTTTTGCTGGTTTGAATGTGCTGTACCGTCACCAAAGTTCCAGTCCCATGCGTATGGTGGATGACCACCTATTCCTGTTCCTGTGAACTGAACAGCAGTACATTTAGTACCTGTGTATGGCCCATGTGCATCACAGGAAAGAGCAGGGTTTACAGTTATTACTACATTATCAGTATCTGTATGACTACAGGCATCAGTAACTGTCAAGACACAGTTATAAGTTCCTTGAGTATTGAATTGATGTGTTGGATTCTGTTGAGTGCTAGTGCCATCACCACCAAAATTCCAAGACCAAGAATAAGGTGTTGCACCACCTGTTGCAGAACCTGTAAAACTAACTGATTCACCAGCAACAATTGTTGTAGGTGAAGCACCAGCAGTAGCAACTAATGTTGGTGGATTAAGAGTAACATCACACCTTGTTAAAGATCCTGCAACTATTCCTGTGTTACTACCTGACCAACCACTTTTTGTTGCAGTAACCGTGAAAGATGTACCAGTAGGCCATTCAGTACCTGTATCAGCTCCAATATCTACCTGATATTCACCTAGAGAACCAGTTGTAGTTGTTTCATCAGGATATCCTGAAGCATGAACTACTACTGATGCGCCAACAGCAGCGCCACCGTTACAATAAGTAACATATCCCCATATAGTCTTTGGTGCACGTGGTCCACTATCTGCATTACTCGATGGAATAACTGCAACAAAAATCGATGTTACTAAAAATAATGCAAGTATTATTGCTTTACTGAACTTAACAGCCTCTTTATTTAATATTTCATTTTTTTTTCTAATTTTCATATCTATCTTCCCCCATTATATATAAAATATTTTTTATAAAATGCAATATTAAGTATGTATTTAACTATTATAAATTTGGTTATCATGATTTATCCCCCTCCATACCAAATAGATTCCTGAGTTACATCAACAAATAGACCCATACCACGCGTTATTGTAAAATCAAACGTTGGAGGACCATTAACTATATAGGTTTTATACGTCTGATTAACAGCATCCCAGCGGCTAACACTCGTACATCCTGTTATATTTTCAGAAAGACTACTAGCTGTAGTATCATATTCATGATACCATCCAAGTAGATTCCAACCTATCTTTAGCGGTATATTTATGTTATCAATAGGAAAACCACACATTAACAGGATATCAGGTTGGTTCATATCAACAAAATAACCACAACCAGATACAATTTCATAGTTAAAAGTAGGTGGACCGCCAACAATATAGGTTTTATAGATCTGATTAACAGCATCCCAACGGCTAACACTCGTGCATCCTGTAAGATTATCTGAAATATCTGATGCCCACCAATCAGTCTGTGCTGGTATTGTAATAAGACTCCAACCACTACTTAGGTCCATTCCAATAAAAATCATATCACTAGTAATCACATAAATTTCAACAATACATTCATTAGAAATTAATCCCTCATCATCACAAACAGTATAATTTAATATATCTTTTCCAACAAATCCAATATCTGGTGTATAAGAAATATTTCCAGTAATAGGATCAACCTGAACATACCCATTTGATGGATTATCTACAACATTTACAGTAGTGGGATCGATTTCTCCATCAGCATCATAATCATTAGCTGTTACATTTATCCAAACATTTTCATCAATAAGAGTAAAAGCGTAATCTTCAATTGGTATCGGTGCCTGATTTTGTTGAAAATTAAAACATGCACTATGGTGAATATCATGCCTAAACATAGGCCAACCATTACCTGTTCCATCACCTGCAGCAATTGCATATGCCCTTCCATGATTATTATCTGGAGGATTTGATGTTCCAAATCCTCCTATTATAAAAATATCAAGTTTTCCATCATTGTTAAAATCTTCAATAACTGGTGCATTATCTATTTGAAAAATATTTTGATAATGTGCTTCAAGATCTAATGTCCATATCACTTGTCCGTTATCTCCCCGAAGAACCCTTAAAATACCATCATCAGAACCAAAAACCACATCAAGTATACCATTTCCATCTATATCTGCAATTGATGCTCCACGAAACATAGAACCTCCTGTAGTATAACTCCAAAGTAAACCACCAGTATAAGATAATACACCAAGATAATTATATGATGTAAAAACAATTTCTAAATGATCATCATTATTTAAATCTGCAATAGACGTAGGTGAAGCGATATAATAAGGTGCATAATAATTCCATACAAGACTTCCATTTTCACCATTCAAAACATATACATAGTTATCATAACAACCAATAACTATTTCTGGAAGACCATCTTCATCAATATCTGCAAATGATCCTCCATGATACATATAATCCTGAGGAAGATCTGAATACCATAAAACTGAACCATCATTTCCTTTTAAAGCATAAATTCTACAATCACCAGCATATTGTGCAATAACAATATCAAGCTGACCATCACTATTAAGATCTAAGATATTTGGTTCTGCTTGAAAATAACTATTTGATCCTAAATTTATATGCCAACATATACTTCCATCCTCGCCATTTAAACAAAATACATGTCCATACCATGCACCCAATATAACTTCTGGTTTATTGTCGTTATCCACATCTGCAACTGCTGGTGGTGAATCTATACAGTTGGGATAACCTGTCGAGGTTGACCATTCTACTTCTCCTGTGGATCCATCAAAACAATATACTTCATAAGGAGAAGATGCCGGTATTATAACTTCCAATTCTTGATCTAAATCAACATCATATATAACTGGTGAGGCATCATTGCAGCCACCAGTATCATAATTCCAGAGTAAAGATCCATTATTAGCATTTAAAGCATAGACATGTTCATCATTAAAATATGTTCCAAAAGCAAGTTCTAAATTACCATCATTATCAAAATCATCTGTTGCCGCTGAACCAAAACATGGAGCATCTAAATCATACCACCAAAGAATTTCAGGATAATTGCGTCCAGATCTCTCACAAGTAATATTTGTATCTTGTATTAAATTATTATTAGTATAAAATTTTGATTCTGTTTTATTTTTGGTAACATTTAATTTTTGACTTTGTATATTAGGAAATACATAATTAATGATTAGTAGTATTATTATTGTAGTTATTATTGTTTTTTTTATTGAATTTTTTATTTTCTCACCTCATGCTATTCATTTCATATATTATTACTTTAAATTATGAAGAGCGAAGAAGTTTAACCCTCGCCATGCCATATACTAGGTACAGATACATCAATAAAGATACCCATACCACGTGTTATTGTAAAATCAAACGTTGGAGGACCACCAACAATATATGTATCATAAGTTTGCAAAGTTGCATTCCACTTACTTACACTTGTACAACCAGTAATATTTCCAGAAAGACTACTAGCTGTAGTATTATAATCATGGTACCATCCAAGAAGGTTCCAACCTACTTTTAAAGGGATATTAACACTAGTTATTGGATACCCAAAAACAGATAAAGTATCAGAACCAGTCATATCAACAAAATAACCACAACCAGGTTCAAGTACAAAGTTAAAAGTAGGTGGACCGCCAACAATATAGGTTTTATAGATCTGATTAACAGCATCCCAACGGCTAACACTAGTACAACCCGTAAGATTACTTGAAATATCAGATGCCCACCAATTATTTATTATCGGTACTGTAATAAGATTCCAACCAGTAATTAATGAAATATCAGCATTCATTAAACCTACATAAAGACTTTTTGAAATAGAATCCATTATGCTAGCACTATTTGTAACCGTAAGATTAACCTTATAACTACCATTAAAACTATAACTATGAGATGGATTCTGCAACAAAGATGTATAACCATCTCCAAACTCCCAATACCACGATGAAATACTACCGCTAGATGTGTCATAAGATTCGTCAGTAAACTGAACTTGTTGATACTTTATTGGATTAGATGGCAAATATGAAAAAGCAGCATTAGGACCAAAATTGTTTACTTTAATACTCCGACTTTTCGTGTTAACATCATCATCATTATCTGTTACCATTAGAGATACTGTATATGTACCTTTGTTTGGATAATTATGAGATGGATTCTGCAAAGTAGAAGTGTTTCCATCTCCAAAATTCCAAGACCAGTCTGTTATAGTTCCATCTAAATCAATTGAGTTATCAGTAAATTGAATTAAATTAATAGTAGTTGGATTTAAAGGAGTATAAGTAAAATTAGCAATTGGTATAAGATTTGTATTTGAAGATATATTCATGCTTTCAAGTGTACTAAAATCACCCCACCCACGTTGAGTATTATATCCTTTTACACGGTAATAATACATTCCTTGTGGCTTATCATATATATTATAAGATGTAGATGTTATTGAACTAGAAAGAGTAGTAACAGTTCCAAAATTAGGTACTGGATAAATATCATCAACATAGAATCCTTCATTCTGAGTAGATGAATCAGTGGTATATCTAAAACGTATAAAAACTGATTCATTCAACCAATTATCTAGTGGATATTCTTGATATACCCAACCATTTGAATTTCCAGTAAAAGTGTCTAGTAGAGTATAAGATCTATTATCAGTACTTACTTCAACAAATCCCATATCATAATTATTTTCAATATTATACCAGCACCAAAAACTAAGTTTCATTCCTGTTGTTATAGGAATATGGTACTTAGTTGTCATAGCTGAGGCATCTTCATTTAAATATCTTGATTTAAAACTATGCGAAGATGAATGGAAACGAGTAGTAGAAAGCGAAAAACCCTCTAGATCCCAAAAAGATGAACCAGATTCAGCATTATCAGTATAGATTGTAAGATTAGTAAGTTCATCTAGTTTATAATAAATTGGTTGTGCATCTGGGTTCTGTTGAGTCCATGAAACAGTATAATCACCATCAGAGTCAGTGGACATATCTGAAATTATTGGTGGAATAACTCTAGGTTTGACATTATTTATATTTCCTGCTTCTTGTAATAAATAAAATCCGGCATCATAGTTTTCTTTGCAAACCTGATCTAGATAAATTTGAGATGGATAAAAAGAAGTACATGCTTCAATTGTATAAGCAAATGTAGGTCTTCCTTGTACATAATGAGCATAACCATATGCCCAATCATCTGTATCACCTGTTGTAGGATAAAGTGTAGCACTTTGTTCTGGTGTATATGTTCCTGTACCATCCTGCTGAGTAATTAAAGAAGCCATAGTTATTCCGACTTGACTAAGATATGTATTATCAGGAGTGGTTTTAGATATGCTATAACTCCAAGGCCATAAAACAAGTTCAGAGTATGTATGCCAGGATATTGACGTGCATATATCGTGTTGCATAAAAAAATTTTTTATTGCCTTAGTAGAATTTTCAGATTCTGACCATGGACCACAAAATGTATCATCACCAGGATAAAGCGAAACAGATCCCTGGCCAATCGTTCCCCATGAACCCCATATATCACCATTTGATGATCCACCATAGTTTCGATTAAGGTCTACACCATATGTACCCCATTCTGGGAAATATCTTCTGTTTTTCCGCCACATATTATTTCCTTGATCATGACTATATACATAACCATCAGGGTTTTCACATGGAACTATCCATAATCTTCTACTGTTTACTAAAGAAGTAATTTGGGAATTAACATTGTAATTATCTGTTAAATTATTGGCAATATACAAACAAATCTCAACAGTTGGCCATTCACGGGCGTGATGAAGACCCATAAAAAATACACCTGGTTCACCTTCATCAACACCTGGATTATCAGTTATTTCTAAACACCAGATATTTCTACACTGATAAGATTCTCCAATTGAATAAAGACTGGCAATATTTGAATGCTGATTTGCTATAGTTTGTAGTATTTGCTCTATCCCAGGAAAAGTATGATATTGCCCTCTAATACTATTACAAAGTTTATCAATATCGTCAATTATGATTTTGTATTCAATTAAATTATTAGAAAGTTTTACTAAATCTACTTCTTTGATTAAAATATCAATCCATTCATCTGGTATATATTCAATAAGTTCGTAATTATTATAATCTAAAAAATCTAAATTATATTCTGAATAAGGAATTCTAACTAGCATTAATCTATCCTGATTTTCTTTATTTAATGCATTAATTTCTATTGTTTTTAATGAGTTTATTGAAAAAATTGTAGCTGTAACCGAACTGTTAACAGCAATTATTAGTAAACAAATAATAATTCCTATAATCTTTTTTTGCCTCATAATATCACCTCCACCGATTTAATTATTTAAAGCATTTGATTTATTTTTTAATATTTTTTATCATCTTTATAGTTTTTAACCTTCTCCATGCCAGATACTAGTTATAAATACATTAACAAATAGACCCATACCACGCGTTATTGTAAAATCAAACGTTGGAGGACCATTAACTATATAGGTTTTATACGTCTGATTAACAGCATCCCAACAGCTAACACTTATACATCCTGATATATTTTCAGAAAGACTACTAGCCATAGTAGTATAATCATGATACCAACCAAGAAGATTCCAGCCTACTTTTAAAGGAATATTAACACTAATAATACTGTATCCTACCAAAGTTATAGTACTTTGTTGATCGATATCTACAAAATATCCACAACCATCCTCTATAGGAAAATCAAATGTAGGAGGACCGCCAACAATATAGGTTTTATACGTCTGATTAACAGCATCCCAACGGCTAATAGAATTACAAGAGGTTATATTATACGCCAAATCACTTGCATCCCAATTATTTATTATAGGTACTGAAATAAGATTCCATCCAGGTTTAAAATTTATATCAACAGATATATTAGTAGATACAAGAGTAACTATGAAACTATGGGGATCACTAGCACCTATGTAGGGATGGTTTTCATTTCTCCCTGAGGAATCCTGAGCATTTATGTAATAATAAATTGTTTCTCCACATGGATGAGAAGGAATATATCCTGCATATATGTCATCTTCAATATTAGTCATAATTATATTATTCCAAATACCTGTTGAATTCTTCCAGAAAATCTTTGGAGAAGAGGGAAGTAGATTTGTATTACTATAAGCAATCACTTCTGCTTGAATATAAAAACCATCATCTGATGGTAGATGATTGGTTAAAGGTGTATGATCGATATACAGCATATCTCTATCAGGGATACCTATTGCTCTACAATGTAGTGCATCAGTTGATGCCCAAGATCCAGAAAAACCAAGTACTTCATAACCTGGCATAGCATTTTGATAGGAAATAATTGCCTCATCATCCCATTGACTTCCAGTTACTGGTACTAGTACCTTATTGTTTAAAATCAATGAATTAGTATATGGCTCATTATTTGGTGTATAAACACGTACCACGTTATATGGTGTTCCATAACAAGATATCTGATTTTCAAAATAATCTACTGCATCTTCTATTTCATCATACTGTGAATGACTTATTGGAACCTGTCTAATTAGGATAGTATCTTGTGATAGATATTTAGCCCAACAATCAATATGTTTAATATATTCATTATTTACATCTGGTCTTACATGATAAGTTTGAATTCCTAAATATTGACCCATGGCTTGATTAATTTCTTCATGTGTCATTGTCGGGTTTTCGGTCCATACAAGGTCTGTTGATACAGATATTCCTTGTCCATCTGTCATATAGTTACCACCCGTATGAACAATATCCATGTAGTTATATATTAAACTCTGATTCAATGCAAATCTATATGGTATATTGTCATCATTTGGACGAGGACGATTATATTCAAAATCAACGACTTCAAAATAATTATTTGTTTGATTAAAAATAAACCATGGACCATAATCACGGGTCCAGTAGCTATCAGAAGGAGCAATTAGATAACTTGTATGATCAGTGTTAACACTATTACTTTGATAAAGATTTTCAACTGTGTTTTTTTCTGATTCACTAGCTACAATTGTTATAACTTCTACATCTTCAGCCATCTCAGCAATTACATTATAATTAATACCAAATGGATACCTTATAAGTACACCTTCCATTGGTTCAAATTCAGCTGGCTGGCGAACAGGGGGCAGCACATCTAAAGTGGTAATATATGGATTTTTGTTAAATGCTGTAACTACTAAGGTGACTGTTTCCATATCAGATATTGGCGGATCAAAACTTATAATACATTCACCATTTTCATCTGTATAACCAAATCCAAGAAGTATATTGTTACTAGATATTGCACAGAGAGCATTTTCAGTATTTGCAACATTTACTTCAAATGTTGTTGAACCAGAGATAAGAATTGATGAATGAGTAACAGTCATATTAGTTGGAATATCAGTGCGAAGTACTAAGGAAGGATCAGCAAAAATATGCCAATAATCTGTTTCAGTATAACCTGATGATCCATATTGATCATTCATATGCATGCAACCATTTGCATGTATACCACCAATAGTATACATTATATTATTAGTATATTGCTCTGTAAATAAATCATTCATTTCATCCTGAGCATCCATAGGGGGAGCCCAACTCATACTTATTGATGAACCAGTGATAGCTATAGAACCTGTTGGAATACCGTTATGAGTCGCTCTTTGCCATGCTTCACAGAAACATTCACTATAGTCATCAAATTGTCCATTGTTACAAGCAACAGAAATAACATAAGGTAGCATATTGTCATTTACAAGGCCATTAACATTGGAGTTGCTAAACCCAGTTGTTGACCATCCAGAGCTACTACCATGACCACAATAGTTTATGATACTTCTTCCATTATTTACACTTATAGATACATCATTTGAGCTTGGATTTCCATCTGCATCTTCGCCTCCATGAGAGCCATCATATAATTCGTCAACTGTTGTATATGTAAAACCAAGAAGATCTGTTCGAATGTTACGAATATGTTGCCAGTCTGCTTCACCATCATCACCTATGCCACTACCTTCATTTGATCCAATCCCAAGTCCTTTTTTGTACCAATCCAAAGCGAGATTAGGATTTTTCTCATAAGTTAATGTACGATTAATCATTGTATCTAATTGAATTGCGTTTTGTGCAGAAAATCTACCTACAAAAACCTCTTGGTAACTATCTGAACCTAAAATATATCCATAACTTGGATCAGATGCTGATCCACTAACATCTAATGTAGGAACCTGGGCTGCATCACCTACTAATAATACAAATGTCAATCCATTTGAATTATAATAATTTACAATATAATTTTTTATATTAGATGCTGTTCCACCGGCAGCTGATACATTTATTATTTCAGTCGGAACTCCCTTCATAATTTTCCAAGATACAAAAGGTTGCATATCATCATAGAAATCATCATAGCATATTACAAGCATGTTTCCTTCTTCAGAAACAGGGATATACTCAAAATCTCCGAAATTATAGAAAATATTTTCATAAATATTATTAAAAGAATTCGATCTTCTTTCATTATTTGGATTAGGTATTAAAACATTGATATCTGAAGGACCATCTGGTATTAATTCGATTTCTATTGAATTATAGACTCTAAGAGTTTTTTTCAAAGGATTGTATTGAAAAGGCTGGAAACAAATGGTTTGCCCTCTGAAATCTCTCAAAATATATGGATCACGTAGTTCAACAATATTTTTTGGATACCAAGTGTTTTCATTATATATATCTGCAAACTCATAAGGTATATCTTCAGGTGAATTTGGCCTGATAATATTACCTTTAGATGGAGCAATATTTATGTTATTAATGATTTCATAAGAACTCTCAACGATTTTTGCTATCATTTTTTTATCATTAGGTATAATAAAACTCTTGCATATATCTGGAAGATCAGGGTATCCTTCTTTTAGAATTTGTGATTCCTCTCCAATTGAAATTGAATAATACAATTTATTATCAATAATGTGAGGTATTTTAATGAAATTATTTACTTGTAAAGATATTTGAATTTCTTCATCTTTTTGTATGTAAGTGATTGTAAAATCCTCATTTAGATTTTCTTTCAAAAATAACTCTTTATCTGATTTTATACTCAAACTCATACCTGAAACAAGTGGCAAAAAGCCTGCTAGCATTATTACTAAAAATATAATTATTATTTTATTTTGCCTCATAATTTTACCTCCAAAAATTTTATTATAACTTTTTTTTATTACAATTCCTACCTACTGGTAATGGAATGTTTTATTGATTTTTACACCTCCACCAATTTAATTATCTTAAGTCTTTGATAATTAATACGAAATTACTATCTTTATTGATATTTAACAAATTAACATAAATTGTGTTTATATAAAACTTATTATTTGTTTCCTATATTATAATATTAAATGTTATTATTGAAATAATAGATTATATGACTTACAATGGGCTTATATAAATATAGAATAAAAACAAAAATGCATCAACTGTTTTAGAAGCTTCTGGAGCCTCTGGGGAGTAAACAGTAATTGTAATTTTTGTTGGTCCCAATCCAATTACTGGTGATAAAGTATTATCATATATTTCACCAGGAGGTATTGTTTGATTAATATTATCTGTACGTGTTTTTCCAGTTAGTATTAATCCACCTGAAAAAGTAATATCAACAGTTATATCATTTGTTATAATGGTTCCTATATTTTCTATTCCATAATATATATTCCATCCAAATCCTCCTGTAATATATGGAATATCAAGTTCAGCTTTTTGACCATATGTTTTGAAACAAAAATCATAATCAGGGTTTTGCTTCCAATTAACCCCACTATCATCAGAATAATATTTTGTTCCTCGACGATCATAGGGATCACCAGATGCTTCATACCAATTATATGAATTGTATTGATCACCAGTGTTTGTTTTACATATAATATAATATGTTTTATTTGTAACTGATATATCTAAAAAATTGAATTCAATCCAGTCTGGATTTATTAATGGTATTTGAGATGAAGTAACTGAGCAGTTTGTTAAATTTTGACCTGTTAATGAATCTTTGATACTTATCTCAAAATCACTATTGATAATACCAATTTTGTTTATATATAGTTGAATTCTTGTTAATGTTTTTGTGGTTGGTTTGAAAGATTGAGCCTTCCAATGCCCACTGTAGATATAGTCTTTTCCACTAGATTGGGTTTGTTCTTGATCTATTTGATCACTGGAAAGTTTTGTATTTTTTGATGAAACTGGAGTAAAAGTTAACACTATAATTATTGATATAAGTGTAAGAGCTATTATTTTTTGATATTTTTTTTTCATAGTTTTTATTTATTTAGAATAATTTATTCTTTATTAATTTTTTGGGTAAAAAAAAGAGATTTTGAGGGAAATATTCTTCCCTCATAGGTTTTTAGTTTTTATGCTTCCTTTACTGATAGGAATAGTGGTCCTAATGCAAAGGCTGTGTATTGTTTTTGTATTTCGTTTGCAGTGACTGTTATATCGACTTTTCCAAAGGCAAATGTTAGTGGTAGTTTTACTGTTTTTTCAGTGTTGGATTGTATGGTACCGCTTGCTTCTCCACCGAGTATTACATATTTGCCATCTACATTTATTGTCCAGTCGCAATCATTGTCACCTGCAGCTATTGTTGCTTTTACTGATAGTCCACCCTTTACGCTCTTTATCTCAGCGTCGGATGTTGCTGCGCTTTCAGCTGTTATTGTATGGGTTGCTGTTCTCTCCATTCCAAGGTTATCGGTTACTGTGAATGTAACTGTGTATACGCCGGCGTTCTCATATATATGGTATGGTTTTGCTTCTGTGCTTGTTATACCATCATCAAAGCTCCAAAGGTAACTATATGGTGCTTCACCGCCTGCTACTTCGCTGTTGAAGAATACACGGTATCCAGTTGCAGTGTTAATTGGTGCGTTTATACTCACATATAATTCACCAGGTGCAAGTACGGTAACTGTTGCAGTATCTGTTGCTGTGTCATAGTTGCCATCTATTACTGTTAGTGTAACTGTGTATGTTGTTGTTACTGGGTCATCTCCAGGAAGCTTGTATGCCACTGTTGGGTTTTGACTTTCTACTGTTCGCCCATCTCCAAGGTTCCATTGATAGGTATATGGTTGTGTTCCACCGGATGCAATACCTGATAATGTTAGTTGTTCACCATTTGAAACCTCGTAGCTACCAAGGCTTCCCCCACCTGCATTAGCTGTTAATGGTGAGCCAGGACTTGTAACTATTATTGTAAAGTAATTCCAGGCGAACATTCCACCCACGCCGAATTCTGGCAATCCAAAGTTTTGTACACGCAGGTATCCTTTATAAACGCCAGGTGAGTTATAGATATGTGTTGCTGTTTTTTGCATGCTGTAATATCCATCGTCGAATTTCCAGAAATAGTGGAGTGGTTCATCTACACCGTTGAAGTCGTTTGTCCAGCTTGCACTACCATCAAACATTACTAGTTCTCCAACTTCTGCATAATATGGGCTTACTATGTTGTGTTCTGCATTTAATCCAAGCCATGGGTCAAATGCTACAGGGCCGTATAGCACGATCTGTGAACCAGAACCATCAGCAACTTCACCTGTTAAACAGTCATATACCATGTCTGTTCCATATGGGTCAAAGCTGCCAGGTCCATTTGGATAGCTGTAGTAGTTGTCAGTTGCCATTAAGCAATGTTGTAGGTCCATATTCAGAATAGCTAATGATGGATAGTAGCAATCCATGTCAAACCAGTTATGGTAAGCTATCACTTCGCTTGCATCAGCAGGTGTTGGGCCATAGCTTGGTAACCATGCATAATCAATGGTTAACATTATGCCGTCATAGACTGGTGGCGCTGGATAGGTGTATCCTGGTCCTTTGCTGATTCTTGAAAGGTAGTTACCCTCTACATTTACATCAATTGGCCATGGTTGAACTGTCATCCAGTAACTGTAGCTTCCGCTGAGGACTACATTATCAATGTACCAATAGTCCATGTCAAATGACGATCCCACGAAACGCCAAGCGAGTTGGAAGTCTGATGCTCCAACTCCATGAGCTGCTGTAGTTAATGTAAAGCTTTCTAATATTGGACCATAGTTTGCATTGAGTTTCCATTCATATATTAAATGTTCAACTCCATTTGCTATACTATATACTTGGAATGGCATTCCTGCAGTGAAGTAGTCCATATATTGTCTAAAGCTGAAACTAAGCGTAGTAAAGTCAGTTGTATCTATCTCTGGTGTTATTAGAGTAGGATTATTAACTGATGGAGACCAATATAGTCGCATCTCTGGTGATGCGCCACCAGCATTAGCGGTTGCTGTTACTCCCCAGTTAGTAGCGGTTCTTGTCCATCCTGTTGGAATAGTACCAGTTGCAAGTCCTGTGAAATATTCTGCGAAATAGAGACTATCTTCGAAATATGTTTCAACTGGATCTTCTGCTGTTGGTGTGATTTCAATACCATGGCTCCAGCCAGCACTGTGTATATCATATACATCGTTGTTTAGTATATCAACATTCCATGTGGCACCTTGATCCATTATACCAACCGCACCACCATATTGATCAGGGCCTGCAAGTACTATATTATCGACATACCAGTAGTTAATATTGTTTGTATATCCATCGAAAACCCATGCTATATATAGCGTAGATGAACCTACTCCATTAGCAGTTGTTAATGGTATATTTACTGGTGTAGCTGGAATACTAGCAGTTGGACTAACAGACCAAACATCTGACCAGGTTATTCCATTTGTTGATGTTTGCACTCTTAAAGTGTATGGAGTTGCATAGTGATTTACCATATGTTTGAAATCAAGGTTCAAGTTTGTAAATCCGACTGTATTAATCGCTGGTGTTGCTAATCTGTAGATACCAGTGGCTACTGGGGAGTAATAGAACCTCATCTCTGGTGATACTCCACCAGCATAAGCGCTTGCAATTGCACCCCAGTGCGTATCGGTTCTTGTCCATCCAACAGGTATTGCACCTGTTGCAATACCAGTGAAATCCTGAGTAAATAAAGTACCAGGAACAGGTGCGTTTTTCACATTTCTAACAGTGTTATTGGAGATCTCAATATTTTTCTTAAAATCACTTGGACTAGCGTAGGCATGTATTCCTTTAATGGTACCGCTGGTTTGACCTTGTATTTCAACAATGTTATGTCGGACGATCACATCATTTGAATATATAGCGATTCCTGCTTCGTCAGATGTGAACAAGGTTAATGGCATTACATAGAAGTTTTCAAAGGTGACACCATCTGCGGTGATATCAACAGTACCATATAGATAGGTTGTACCGCCTTCTGGTGGGTTTTTACCCATTACGGTTAAATCCTTCCAGATGTTAATATCTTCGTAAAAGTTTCCATCATTAGCAACAAGCGTATCACCATTTATGGTATCAGCTGAATCAATAGCTGCTTGGATGGTAGTATACCCATATCCAGTTCTGGTGTTGTACACCGGTGCATTGTTGTTAAATGCTAGACTGCCGCAGTCATCTGCTGGGACGCTATCTTTTGGATGCTCACAGCAGACATCTATAGTATAATCATGATAGGCTTCAAGTGGTGTAAACGTTGGGAATTCAACTTGTAAATTAGCTCCCGCAAGTAGATTCACATATACTGTTTCATCATAGAGATATGGGCTGCCGTAGACTTTTACATTATCAACGTAGCAACCTTCATAGTTGAAACTGGAGTCACTTGTGAAACCAAAAGCAAGGTAACAGTATCCATTTGCATCAACATCCGTTGGGAATATAGGAACGCCTGATGCACTCATCCAATAATTCCAGGATGATGGTCCAAACCACCACCAAGAAAATGATATGCCATCGGGACTAGCACCAAACACTAGGTAATCCCAACCGGGTTCGACATCATTGTACAAATCAAAACCAAAGCTACCACCATTAGGCCCAACATACATCTGTGGACTAATCATCATATCCCAGCTATTTGCATCGTATAGTTTTGTAATTTCGTTTCCATGATACATAGATTGAACAGGTGAAGCTGGTGAAGATCTATATGTGGTTGGATGCCATGTGGTACCAGTATCATCTGAATTAAGTATGGTCCAGTCTCCAGGTGCACCAAATTCTGGTGTATCATCTGGCCATCGGATCATACCAGGTCCTCCTACGTAGTCACCAGATTTCCAAAGCATTTCACCATTATCATAAACTATATCTGTTTCTCCTTCGAATTCATAAAAGCCTGTGGTTCCTTCAAATTGTTCTTCAAAACAGAGACCAGTACCACCTGATGGGTCTAGTATTGTTGCATGAACAGGGAGTTGGCCAACACTTGAAGTGAGGAAATCTAACTGTCCACCGTTTTTAACAGTTGCTTTTGGGTTGAATGGTGCAGGTCCCATATATGAGTGAGGAACATCAATAGAAACAAGAGATGCATTAACAAGCCCTACCTGTGTTGTTTGAACCATTTTGTCATCAGCTGTATACACATCAGTGCCAAGTTGTGTTTGCGCGGTAACCTCATAAAGACCAGATGTTGCGACATTCCAATTAGGGAAGGAAGTAGCAAGTGTTGTTTCTCCTGCATTCAGGTTGCTAATAGTTATTGTTTGATCATAAACTTTAGGAGCCCTTGTTCGGAGTATTACATCATCAAACATCCAATAGTTAATTTGATATGTATATCCAACAAAAGTCCATGCTAGACGTAATGTAGCTGAACCTACTCCATTAGCTGCTGTTAATGGTACAGTTATTGTTTGAGCTGGAATACTAGCAGTCGGAGCGATAGACCAAGCATCATTCCAGTTAATCCCATCTGTTGATGTCTGAAGTTTTAAATAGTATGTAGATGTAAATGTTGATTGGGATAAATATTGTTTAAATAAAACTTCTAACTCGGTAAATAATGATGTATCTATTGTTTGGGTCCATACTCTCCAGGTACTTGTACCGCTTGGGCTGTAATAAAATCTCATACATGGTGATACACCACCGGGTAGAGTGCTTGCATATGCACCCCAGTGTGTATCAGTTCGTGACCATCCAACTGGGATTGCGCCTGAGGCAACTCCTGTGAAATCTTGAGTATACAGGACTGTTTTTGGAGCAGATTGGTCTCTAATTACAACATTTACAGGGAACGTTTCTGTATTTAGCCCTGTGTTTTTAACCTCTACTGTAACTGGTATGCTGCCGTATCCTTCTTTAAGTTCTGGTGAAATAATTTTTGTAACAGCAACATCATGGAGACCTGGATAATGTAAACGTATGTTTGGTCGAGAATAAGTTCTAGTACCTGCTGTTGTTGGGAAAGCATTATCTGCATATCTATAAACAGCACGGTAACTTGGTGATGTTGTTGTATATCGCCAAGTTGGTCCAGATTGATAATCTCCATCCCAATTCTCCCAATATATCAAAAGGTTGTCAACACCGTTGTAGTTGAATGATGTTTCCAAATTTAGTTTATTCCAACCTAGACCAGTAACGGTCCAATCACCGTCATATACAAGTGTCATTGTATTTGGATCAGGTTTATTACCATCAGCAAATGCTGTTAGTGTTGTATGTGTCATATATACCTTCTGATTATAGATGGTATACGGGTATACTCCACCACCAACATAATAGGAAAGACCATTAATACCAATAGCTCCACCTATTTCTGCTTGTAAATAGATTGTTTCACTCCAACCGTAGTCATAAAATCCATAGAATGGTATATAACTCTGTGTTGATGTACCGGTACCAATTTCCACATGAGCTGCACTTGCTACTATGCTTAGTCCTCCTAAGCACATAAGCGCTGCTATCGCGAATATCATCAGCTTCTTTAAATTTTTATTTTTCCTCATACTTTTTTCCTCCACAAATTTATTTTATCTACTTTTTTCTATATTTTTTCTTAAATTACTATTTAACTATATAAGTCTAAAATTAAATAATTAACATTAACAAAAATTTTCTCTTTATTAACTTTTTTCACCTCTTCCGTAATAATTCCCCCACATTTAAAGAGTTATACGCAAAATGATATATATTTTCCCCTATTTAAGTTTTATCTAATAAGATTCATACGGGGAAAAAAATATTTAGGGTATTATCCCTAAATTAAATATTGTAACACCTATCTGTGCTTCACCTGTTTTTCCATGAATGTCATATGCAATTACTTTGATTTCATGATAAAACATCACTCTTTCATCCCACTCCCAAGAATAAACCCCATGGAATGGTGAATAGCTAGTATTTACCTTCTGATTATCAATATAAAACTCTACTTTTTCAATACCTACCGGTGATCCAGCTTCTACTTCAATTGTTATATCTGAAAATATAAAACAGTTATTTGACAAAAACCGCATCCATTTAGCATCAAATAAGTAAAAATGCCCCAGTAGAGGTTTTACGATGTTTACTACAGGGTTTGGAAACTCTCTGTAAACAGTGAAAACATTATCTGATGTATCATTTTTTGAAAGACCAGCGTTATCAGTTGCAGTTACTCTTACAAGATACTCAGTTCCTTCTGGTAGAGCAGACAGATCCCAATTATATGCTCCATCATTTGATTGATTTGGTGCAACCATATGCCAGGTTTCACCACTATCATTACTATACCCGATATCAATATCTAAATCATCATCAAAATCATCACTAGCAGTCCAAGTAACTGTTATTGTTCCATTTACTGATTCTCCACCATTAGGATAAATAACATGTACACTTGGAGGTGTAATATCTGTGAGAATAATTGGTAGAAAGTCTCCACCATGCATAATTTTACCTGAGCCATTATATGGAATATTTGTATCTCCAATGGAATCCCCATCAGTGTCCTCTCCAATATAATCACTCCAGTGGTTTCCACCAAGGTATGGACCACCCATAACATTGGTCCCAGGTTGAAGAGTTACATTCCAAACATTTGCTTCTTCTGAATTGTCTTCAGCATTTACGATATTATCAAAATAATTATTATATATTAGATTATTTATACTACCAGTATCTATTCTTAATCCTATATAATTATCTATTAATGTATTATCATATATAGTATTGTATGATGACTGATGTAATCTTATTCCTTCCTGGTTTCTATCAAAAGTGTTATCGAAAATATCTGCTCCTTCAACATTTTCGTATATTTTAACAGCATATCCGCATAAAGTAAAATCGTTATTTTCAACAACTAGATTATAGACATTTCCAATGCATCTTTGTCCTTGAGCATTAATATAATCCTCTGTAACACTTATACCGTCCTCAAGACATGCTCGTATATCGTTTTTCTTAATAGTTACATCATATGCACCAGCGACAAGTATGCCTATTCTATCATATTCTAAAATAGTATTATCAGTAATTTCAACATCACCAACATCAGGTGTTCCTTCAATTGACCAGAGATATATCCCATTTAAAACCTCCCATGGGTTTTCAAATGTGTTCTTAATAATCTGAATATCTCTTGAATACATCATACCCAAGCTTTGAATATTATTATTGTTAATTAAAACTGAAATACTACCATTAAGAAATACATAATCTATATCATTATATTTTATCACAAGCTGATTTTTAATTGTTGCCGTATAAACCTCATATGGCCAATACTGATAGTATAAACCTCCTCTTATTGTAGTATATTGTAACTCTACAGGCTTATTAAAAATATTTGTTCCCTCACGAGTTGAAGATTCATCAGAGAAATTATGAGGATCAATATAAACTGCATAACCGATTTTTGGGTTTTTAATAATACAATCAATAATTTTTAAACCACTAACATCTCTATAAATACCTGTTTTTAAACAATGATGTCCACCCCCTATTGTGATATCTTCAATTAATACATTTTGCACATCAGTATCATTTGCAATCAATAATGTTGGAGATGTATTTTCTCCATAAATTATAACATCTTCCTTGTTTACAAGTCCATGTAACTTAACGCTTTTATTAACTATCACATTTTCAGTATAGTTTCCAGGATAAATATTAACATCCATGTTTACGTCAGCAATATTAATTGCCTGCTGCAGCTCACTATAATAAATATCTTGATTATTCAAATGTACTGCATGGTTGATATTACGTGTGTTACCACTGAAAGTATTATCTTTCATATATACAATTGATTTCTTTCCAAGGGAAATACCATAAAAATTATTTGTAAAATAACAATTTTTTATGGTTATATCTATAGAGTCATTAACATAAAAACCTTCTCTGTCTGCAGATTTAAACGTTGTCGAAGTTATAAATATGTTCTCACAATGATTTAAGAAAATTGAACTATTACGCTTACGACCAATATCTAAATCCTTTATAAAACCATAGTTACAATTAGTTAATTGAACTGCACGGTAATTATAACTAACAAGTTCATCATCAACTAATATGAAATTTGTAACACCTGTAAAATCAATTGCTATATCATCATATTGACAAGTAAAAGTGTTTGAATAAATGCTGAGATGATCTAAGTCTAAAAAATACATTGTATCAGAAAATGATTTAATAGTACAATCACGAACATCAACATAAGATATACCTGAAGCACCAGAATTACCAACCGCTGCTTTATCAAATATTTGTTCAAATCTTTCAATTGTAAAACCTTCCAATAATACATGGCTGTTGTTAATTTTAATTGTTTGACCTGAAGTAATTAATAATTCTGAATATTTTACATTGTCATCTGTGATAGTGGTACTATAAGCACCCCATTTTGATTTGACAATAACTGGCTTACTTATATCAAATACTTCTTCATATACACCAGTTTGTACATATACAAGACCACCATCAACACTTGCATCGATACCATCTTTTATTGAATCAAAGTGATCAACTCCCCATCCTGGAGTAGATGAATCATAATTATCATCAATCCATACTTTTGATGATGATTCATCAACAAAAAATAAAAAGAAATCAATTAATTTAGAATCTATACCATCTGAATTTGTAACTCTACCATGGTAACTATACATTCCAAGAGGTATGCTGCCATTCACCTTAAATAAGGCATTATTATTGCCATAATAATCCTTGTTAAGACCATCAATTAGAGTTAATACTTGGTTTGTACCTACTTTGATATAAAAACGAGGAGCATCACCATTAATAATTTTCCACATATGAGCCTGCCAAGTACCCGGTGTAGCTCCTGCGTTTACCCCCAATGCATTCCAATAAGCAAAAAAACCTGAAGGATAAGAATTTATATAAAAACCATAAAAACCGCTCTTTAAACTCCCAGAAATATTTGCTTGTTTAACATCAATAAAATAAGAGGGTTGTCCAGAACTTATTGGAATTGAATAAAGAGAATATAAAGATCCATAGGTATCATTCCAAACGCTACCACTCAATGATTGTTTTAAATCAATTCTTTGAATCTCAGGTCTTGTGGTAAAATCAACTTCATCTACAAAACTAATTGAAACATCAATTAAAGAAACATCATCATCAAAACTAACAATATTTCCAGAATATGAATAATCACCTTGTAGGTAGTCTCCATTTACTCTAAGAAGTGCTGTATCATCTCCAAAGTAATCCCTTTGAAGTCCATCTATTAGTTTTAAATCATTATTTGCATCAACATGAAAATAAAAAGTAGGAGAATCCCCATTTATTATTTCCCACATATAGGCCTGCCAAGAACCTGGTGTAGCTCCTGAGTTTACCCCTAAAGCATTCCAATAGGTAAAAAAACCAGATGGAGAAGACGTAAGATTGAAACCATAAAATCCTTCATTTAACAAAACATTTGTTGCAGCATACTTGACATCCAAATAATGATACGCAACAGATTCATTCAACACCAATGTAAAACCTGTATCTAATGTACCATCTACATCATACCAATTAACTTGATCAGTAGACTGCTGTAATTTAAAGTTAATAAATTCTGGTTCGGTAGCACCTACATTAGGCATAAAAACAAACGAAGACAAAACCAGCACAATAAAAATTAAAAAACTACCCGCCTTTTTATTTCTAAACCAAGATTTTTTGCTATTTTGCATTATAATTAACCCCCAAATATAGATCCATTGATAGGATCCTTGTGTTGTAGCATTTATTGAACAAATGCCATAGTATGTATTATGTTCTTTTTTATAAGTGTTTCTATTAGTCACATAAAATTAAATTTTATTTTATATTAATATGCAGTATATTAATAATATCTATTATTTTACTTAGTTAGATTTCATTTTATTATTATTCTTTTTAATTAGATAATATATTATTTTCAATAATTTTGGCATAATTAATAGAGGTTTCTTTTGTATGCCCTGAAGACACCAACGCCACTACTACATTATCTATTCTAAAAACAATAAAATAAATTGTAACTTCTGAAGCAGTTTTAATATTTTCACCCATATATGATTCTTCCCCAATTGTCTCAGATTCTAATTCAGTAAAATAATAACCATAAAAAGTTGTATTCTTAATTGTTGATATAAATTCTTTACATTTATCTTTAGATGTTAGTTTTCCAATATCAATTACTATAAAACAAGAATCATTTTTAGAAAAACGAACATGATATTTCTCTAAAAAATTCCACCCTTCAAACAATGTTCCACTTGGTGCAATATACGGCTCTGTTATGTACTCTTTGTCAAATTCTTCATAACCTTCATCCTCTAGATCTCCTAAAGTTAAACTTACTTCGTCAAGAGGTACCGATTGTCCTTGAAAATACATATTTAACAAAAGAATTGCTCCTAAAAAAAGCACTATTGCTATAACCAATATTCTTTTTGACATATCATTTAACTCCCGCAAATATACTAAACTAACTTTTATTTAGGGTTGAATAATATTTTTCCTTTAAAACATTATTCCTAGCTAATTCTAATATTGTAATTATAATTAAATTAATTGTTATTTTTTACAAAAACTTCCATACAACAATTTCTTTTTCAGCATTATTACCAGCATTGTCATAAACAATAGTTTTTAAGACGTGTCTTCCAAACGATTTTTCACTCCAATTGAATCTATACGGCTCTGATAAAAACTCTAATTTTGGTTCACCATCTATATAAAATTCTACTATTTTGATACCACTAGAATCAAAAGCAGAAATATTTACTTCAAATGTTCCAAAAATAACTGTTGTAAAAAAAGGAAATATTTTTTTATTTTTTATATAAAGTGCTTTTTCAGGGGTAACAAATTCTAATTTTGGTTTCTCATTATCTTGAATTGTAACTTCTAAAGGATCTGACCAATCACTTTCAGCATTATTGATATCTCTTGCTTTTACCCGGATAGAATGTTTCCCTATAGTATTCCAAGTATGAGACATAGAACAAATTTGACCAGAGTTATACCATTCACTCCATTCAATCTCACTTCCATCTCCCCAATCCCAGCAATATCTTATTTTATCACCATCTGGATCCAGGGTACTCACAGTATAATCATAAGACTCACCTGAAAAAGTATGTATAGGACCATTAGGAATATTTGGAGTATCTGGTGGAAGCTGAAAGTCTAAAACAATCTCACAGAACACTTTATCAAAATTATTATCATTATCTTTAACAGTAAACTCTACAATGTACGTACCCTCAGATAGAAAAGTATGATTTGGATTCGCAAGAGAAGACGTGCTTCCATCTTTAAAATCCCAATGATAACTAATTATTTCTCCATCAGGGTCAAAAGACTGATCACCGGTGAACTCTACTGTGAACACATAACCTTGATAATATTCAGGAGTAGCAATAGCAAAAGGCGGCCATTCGTTTTTTACTTGTATTTCTTTAGTTTTAGTAGATAAAAAACCATAGCTATCCTGAATAGTAAGAGTAACTGAATAGGTTTTTGGACTAGAATATGCATGAACAGGGTTTTTTTCATGAGAAATATATCCATCACCAAATTCCCATTTACGATAAGTTATATAACCAACTGAATTATCGATAAATGAAATAGATTGTCCAGTTACTGGATATTTTATATCCCATGAGAAATCAGCTGTTACATCCTCAGCTCCTTTGATTTCAACATAAGGATCACCAAATAATGTTTTATCATAATAAACATGGTACATATTAACTTCATTTATATGCCAGATATTATCCTCTTTTGATTTCTGATTTGCTTCGCCTAAACGAGAAATTTTTTCATATGGCGAAAAAAGAGCATCAAAAAACTCTCTTGCATATCTATTATCTGCACCATCATAATTAGATGCACCACCATATCCATAACCAGTGTTCATAATAGCTGCAAAACCTCCTTTTTGAGGAGCATTTACCCATCTTTCTGCAAAACATTCATCTATTTTATCAAAACTACCAGCATGACACGCCTGACTATAAAATAATGCATATTTATCTATATTAATAAGAGAATTAATATCAGAAATATCTATAGAAGCTTGAGTTTCTGTTCCATGGCTAACATGATTTATTATATTTACTCCATTATTTATTTCATTCATAAAATCATATTTATTCCATACCATATCTCTTTCATAGAGTTTTATTATTGAATATTTGTAACTTGGAACGCCATGTGTATTTTGATTATAATCGGTACAGTAATCTATACATCTTTCAGCATAGCCTGCTCCATCACCACCAGGTCCATTCCATAGTATTTCACTAACTGAAAGATGTTTTTTAAGATAACCATCATTCTGCCATTCACTATTTTCATATGAAAGAGTTTTTTCTACAAAAGAAGAAATATCATTTTTATCATCAACAGGTGCTCGACCAATATAGACTTCAGCATATAGATCAATTGGATTTCCATTTTCACCATCATATTTTTCACCCCATAATCCGTCACCATCATAGTTGTAATTTCCATCTAAGCATTGATAATAAAGATCAGATGCGACTACTTCTTCATCGTTCTGAATACCATCAATGTCGTATAGATACCGAACTGGTACTTTCTCTATATCTCCACCAATTAGCACCCATCTTGTATTCCGATTCATATATGCATCTTTTATGAAATTACGGATTTTTTCCTGAACATCAATGCCATTATATTCATCTATAATAGATTCAACAGTCTTAATTGTACAATTTAGACCTTGATTTCTACGATAATCAAGTAAATCATCAAAAGTATAACTTACACCAGTGATGTTTTTTAAATCTTCAGTTGTAATTATAACATATTCAAAAATTGATGGATTTTCAAAAACACAATTTTCCTCAATTTGGTAGTTTTCTGCCATTTCTGGATTTTCCACTATTTTAACTACATCATGTTTTGCATCAATGTCAAATAAATTGTTATATACTCCGTTAGTTGTTTCTATTTTTATCCTCATTTGGGGATAGTAAAAAAGCGTATTTGTTTCTCCTAAAAGTCTAACTGGAAACAGGTTTATATGTAAAATAGTCCAGCCTCTAAAATATTGAATACCAAGATTTTGATAAGTATCTGAAGGATATACTTTGTTTTTATCATATGGTTTAATGATTGTTTCATTAAAAGATGAATATTGATTTATGCTTTTTGGTTTACCAGCAATTTCAATATAATTTAATTCTTCATCATGTAGAAGGATAACATCAGATGTTTCTACTGTTATTGTTTTTATTGTTGTTGATTGAGGTAATAATATCCTTAAAGGTTTAACAGGAAGGCATGGTTGATCTGAATCTCCGGATAAAGGTAAATCATCTATCAATACATTTACTATTTTTTTATTATTAATATTTGAGTTAATAACCGAAGGTTTATTAAATGTGTAAGAAAAATATAAAATATTTTGAGGTGTATTTTTTTCAGCAATTGCATCGCTTTTTAGATTTACGGAGGAGAAAATAGTTAAAATTAAAAGTGCTACCATAAAATAACTTCTGGTTGTTTTCAACTTTTGATATCCCCCACAAATTATAAGTATTACTATTGTTAAGGATGTATATATATAAGAATTTTACCCTAAAAGAGGCTTCATCCCATCTAAGTAAAAAATTAATGCTTCTTCCTTAATTATCTATTTTGGGATGAAGCATCCAATATCAAAACCTTTAAATTATAGCATATCATTCTGATATTAACCATTGTTAATTTTATAGTGGAGGTAGAAAAATGAAAAAGATATTTGCAATATTAGTAGTTGTTTTTTTGTTAGCAGTAACTGTATCTGGGCTAACAACAAAAAATGAGGCCAATGAGAAGGAAAAAAATAGTAATAAAGAAATATTAACAATACCAAGCACAAGCACAGGTGAAGTTACTAGTAATCTTATCCTTTATGGAGGAAAAGAGTATTATGTACCTGCTTTCCCACCTAAAACACAAGAACAACTAGATAAAATGATAAAAGATCCTGAGCCAACAATTTCATCCTATGATCTTCCAAGCTCTTTTAGCTGGAAAAGTTTTGGAGGCGATTGGTCAACACCTGCAAAAGATCAAGGAAATTGTGGTAGTTGTTGGGCTTTTGGTGCACTTGGAGGATTGGAATCAGCAATAAACATTGGTAAGGGAGATCCTGATTTTGATAGAGATTTATCAGAACAATATGTTTTATCATGTCTTCCTGATTCAGGTTCGTGTAGTGGTGGGTGGATGTCAGAAGCAATTGCATGTATACTATCTACTGGACCAGAGGGTAATGGAATAAATGGTTGTCCTTTGGAATCATGTATGCCATATACAGCTACTGATTATATTCCATGTGACGATAAATGCCCTGACTGGGATTATTATACCGTTCCCCCTGCAGAAGATAACATTCTATTTCAGGTTTTAGATTATGGTGTTACATCTGTTAATCCATCAAGTTCAAGTGACTGGGATCTACTAAAAAGCTGGATTATGACATATGGGCCTATTGTTGTAGATATATATGCATCAAATGGTTGGTCTAGCTATTGGGGTTCACATCATAATCCAACAGATTGGTATGGAGGTTCAGAATCTGGTACCACAAATCATGCACAGGTATGTTATGGATGGGTTGATGATGCATCTGTTACCAACGGTGGTTATTGGATATTGAAAAATTCTTGGGGTACAAGTTTTGGCTATAGTGGTTTCAATAATCTTGCATATGGCTGTCTTATGATGGGAGACAGGGATGTAACATGGGTTACAGCACCTGAATGGCCAGAGGCTGAAGAACCACCAAATCCAATTAATCCACCTAAATTTGTTTATGCGGGATGGAGTTTTGATCCAGGATGTCCAAAATTAGGAACTCAAATTGAATTTCAAGATGGATCAAGAGGACCTGTTGTACTTTGGAACTGGGATTTTGATGGTGATGGGGTTTGGGATGTAAGTGGCAGTAATTTAAAAGCAAAAAGACCAAAATGGACATATAATTCCGAAGGAAATTATCAAGTTACGCAGGAAGTATGGGCTTCTGGAGGGCTATCAAGTACTCTTATAAAAAATGTTGAAGTAAAAGAAATATGGCCACCTGTTGCTGTTTCACAACCTTCTTACTATGGTGGAAAAAATAACGTTGTAAATTTTGAAGGAAGATTTTCCTATGATGTAGATGGCCAAATTACAGCTTATGCCTGGGACTTTAATGGTGATGGAAATATAGACACTACTGAACCATATTATACATATACTTTTCCAAATCAAAATGGAGAATACGAAGCTACTTTGAAAGTAACTGATGATGAAGGTGCAACAGATACAGCAATAATACCAGTGAAAATAGATAAAACAGTACCACCTGAAACAAAAGCAATAGTAGGGGGTATAGACCAGAATGAAGATCAATGGTTTAATAACGATGTTGTGGTTGAATTAGTGACAACTGACTGGAGTGGGATATCAACACTTAATTATAAGATTGAAAACGGTGGTTGGCAAGAAAAATATTGTGGAGGAGAACTTGAATATTCAATTGAGTTTAATATACGAAATCATGGTGTGCACACCATACAATATTATGCTACTGATAAATATGGAAATATAGAGTCAACGAAAACGTCTTACGTTAGAATTGATGAATATATTCCAAGTATGGATGTTGTTTTAGACGGTGAGAAGAATGGAGAAGATGTTTATATTACACCTGTTGAAGTAACAATAAATGCAAATGATGCTGATTCCGGTATTGAAATTATAAAATATAGAATTGATGCTGGTAATAATTGGGAAGACTACACATCTCCATTTACAATAAATCAAGGAGGATCTCATACGGTATTTATAATTGTTGAAGACAAGGCAGGAAACACAATTGAAGGCACATTTACAGTACAATTAGAATATGGTCCATCCGTACCAAAAATAAGTGGTCCCAGTACGAGTAAGCCAAATGTTGAATGTAAATTTAGTTTCACATCATACGATGAAGAAAATGATCAAGTAGCATACTATGTAGACTGGGGAGACGGTACCAACACTGGATGGAGCAATTATGTTAATTCAGGGGAAACGGAAAGATTTACACATACTTGGACCGAGGAAAAAGCATATACATTGAAAGCAAAAGCAAAAGATAGCAATGGTGCAGAAAGTGATTGGGCAACACGATCTATTAGTCTTCCAAAAGCAAAATACTTTATATTTGGCAGGTTCTTGAACGATTTTCCAGTGTTGCAAAAACTACTTTCTCTACCTTTTTTTCAAAAAATACTAGAAATCTAAAAAAATAATTTTCTTTTCTTTTTTTCTTTTCTTTTAGTAATTAATTGTACAAAAACCTTTATCTATTATTATAGTTGTAGAATTATTATAAATATTAATTATAAATTGTTTTTAGTTGAAGTAATGTTTTTTTCTGAAGTACTACCATTCTTAGAAACAACATAAGCTATAATTAAGGAAAAAATACTATAAAACTAATTTATCCTTAGGTGTTCACTTCTAATTCTTTATTTTTTAAAATTTTAACCCTTAAAATTATATATTTTTTATTTTTTATAAATATTATAAATTTAACATTTATATGAGTAAAAAATAAATTTCTCTTTTCGAAAGTTTTATATAATGAATTTAACTCTTAAATATTATCTTTTAGTGGGGGAAATAATTAGGAGTAGGAAGATTATGAAAAAAATAGTAGCAATTTTTATAATGGTTTTAATAACAACGTCTACAATAAGTGTAATTGGAGAGATAACAGAAACACCTGAAGTAGAGATTGATTTTGATATTGGGCAAACAATCAATAATGGAAATCTTGAAAGATATAACCAAGCAGTAGTAAATGAATGTGAAATATGCGGAGAAGAAAATGCAAGATATCCTGTTATGACGCATATGCCTCCTGAATCAGAGAGGCCTATGCATAGAATGATTTCTGATCCTAAACCATCTATTAGCCCAGATGATCTTCCAAGTCAGTTCAGCTGGAAGGATTATGGCGGAGACTGGACGTCACCTGTAAAAGATCAAGCTTATCCTGTTTATTGTGGCAGCTGCTATATATTTGGATGTTGGGGTGCTTTTGAAGCTGCTATTAACATAGCATCTGGTTATCCAAATACAGATATAGATCTTTCTGAGCAGTATGGTTTATCATGTATTAATGGCGGATGTTATGGATGTAGTGGTGGTTGGGGATCAACAATGATAGAAAATATTGTAAGTACAGAACCTGGTCAGTATGGTAATGGTATAAATGGTGTACCACTTGAATCATGTATGCCGTATACAGCAACAGATACTATTCCTTGTGATGATAAATGTGCAGACTGGGATTATCATACAGATCCTTTATCCTCTGATAACATACTATGGCAGATAGCAGACTGGGGATGGACTAGTTCTTTTAATGAGAAGGATCCAAATGACTGGGCTACCATTAAAAGCTGGTTAATTGAAAAAGGACCCCTTGCTGTTTCAATGGCATGGGATAATGGTATACAAAACTTTGTGGACACCCATCATAGTCCAAATGATGTCTATGAATATGATAGTTCTGATAGTACAAATCATATCATTCTTCTATGTGGTTGGGTTGATGATTCATCTATAATGAATGGTGGATATTGGATTCTAAAAAACAGTCATGGAACAGTACAGGGATATGGTGGCTTCTGTAATATTGCATATGGATGTAACCAATTAGCTACATCTGAATGTAGCTGGATTATTGCTGAAGAATGGCCTGAAGAAGAAAGTGGTCCTGGGCCAATAAATGTTGATATGGCAGTTTTTTCAGATTTTGATTATAAAACAGAAGATGGTTCAAAATATCCTCATCCTGGTGAGGTAATTGATTTTACTGATCTCTCTAAAGGTGATGTGACTCTTTGTGAATGGGATTTTAATGGTGACGGTATTATCGACTCATATAAAAGTAATCCAACTTGGACTTACTATAACGAAGGAGAATTTACGGTAAAACTCACTGTTTATAGTCAATGGGGTTTAAATAGCAACAGAACAAAACTTATAGGAATAAAAGAAAACTGGCCTCCTGTTTCAGTTTTACCTTCAGAGTATGTTGATAATAAACTTGCATATTCTTTTGATGGAAGATATTCATATGATCAAGATGATGGAGATATAACTAGCTATCTATGGGATTTTGATGATGGAACTAGTTCTGATGAAATATATCTAACTCACGAGTTTCTTGAACCTAATAAAATCTATTACGTAACTTTAACTGTAACAGATGATAAAGGAGCATCAGATACTGCAACATGTGAAGTTAAAATTGATCAGACTGTCCCACCTGAAACAATAGCGCGTATTGCTTATATTGATAGTAATGAACCAGAATGGTTCAAAACTACAGCTAGATATATATTAGATGCAACAGATTGGACTAGTGTTATTAATACCTTTTATCGTATTGATCAAGGTGAATGGCAGAAATATATCAATAAAAAAGAAATTTCTATTTCTAATGAAGGAGTTCACAATCTTGAATTTTATTCTATTGATTATTACGGTAATGTTGAAGATGTTAAATCTAAGATTGTTAAAGTTGATAAAACCATACCTACTCTTAATGCAGAAGTTACTGGTGGCGAAGAAGTTAATGGATGGTATATGAATCCTGTTACTGTAAAGTTATCTGGTTATGATGAGCCTTCTGGCTTGGATGAAATCTTATATCAACTGGATTATGGTGAATGGGAAACATATACTAGTACTATAGCTATAGGTCAAGGTTTCCATGTATTACGAGCCATTGCAGTTGATGTAGCTGGAAATACAGATGGCTTAAAAGATCCTTTATTGATCAAGGTTGATACAAATCCTCCTGAAACCTCTTGTTCATTTGAAGGTGAAGGAACACAGAACAGGTTTTATAAAGGAATAAAGATTCAGTTATCTGCTGTGGATTTTGGTTCAGGTGTAGAATCTACTTATTACAAACTTGACAACTATGATGCTGGTTTCCAGATTTATTCTCAACCATTAATTCTTGATAATATAGGTGAATATACAATAAGTTATTATTCTGTGGATAATGTTGGAAGAGAGGAAGAAATAAAATCTGCTTCTTTTACAGTTACAAATATTAATTTTGATATGAAAATAACAAAACCAAGTAATGCATTATATTTATTTGGTATAAAATTCATAACATTGGCTAAACCTTTTGTAATCGGAAGTTTGAATGTTGAAGTTTCTATTGAATCGTTTACATCTACTGAGCCAGATGTTGCTTATGTTGAGTTCTATGTTGATGATGTATCAATAATCAAAGTTACAGAGAGTCCATATGTTTGGGATATAGACAAAATATTAATTGGAAATCATGAAATTAAAGCAATAGCTTACACTTCAGAAGGTTTTACTTATTCAGATAGTTTAGTTGGAACGTTTCTTGTATTCAGATAAAACCTGTTTTTTTCAACGATAAGAAGAATAAAACAGGTTGAGTAATTCAGAAAAAATGTGGGGGGAAACACATAATGAAAAATAAATATAAAAAAAAAGAAATCTTAACATTTTTAATAGTTTGTTTATTTTTTATAACAATTCTATTTCCAATAGGATATGCAAATCAGCAGAAAGATGAAGAAATAATACAACAAATAAAACAAACACCAAATAAGGTACTTCTAACAGATAAAACAATTGGAGATATACATGTAGAATATTGGATACATAAAACAGGTGATATTGAAATAAAAAATGATTATATTTTATTTCAAACAGATTTAAAAGATAGTAAAATAATAAAATATGAGAAACAATGGAGAGATATTCAAAAAATACCAAATGATATATCATTGATAGAGTTTGATAATACTGATATTGCATGGAAAAAACTTGTTATCTTCCTAGAAAAAAATGACCTTAACAATTTTTATTCTACTGATAACAATCAAGAATTTCCATTGTTATGTTGGGAGATTAGATATAAAAATGGAAAAACAAGTCTAATCAATACAAATGGACAAAAAATTGGAGAAGGTGTTCCAGCGCCATCTGAATATAAAGGTTTTTCACTTTCTGGATACACTCAAGATACTTTACCAGATGGTTGGATAGCATGGAGACAAAACGCTAATCTTTGGTTTAAAAAATGGTGCATATCAACAACAAGTATATCATTACCTACACCAGATACAATTTCTTCATATGTAAGTGATTCAGAATATTATCTTTTCTATGAACTTGCCCATGGAGCCTCAACCTATTTTCAGGCAGATAGTCCTGGAGTCTACTATTATGCTTCTGATGTAGAGCAAGATATGGCTCTAAGAGATAAAATGATATTTTCATTTATCGGCAGTTGTGAAGGTATGACAGATACAGGAGATGGAACGTTTTCATATGAATTTAGAAAAGGAAGCCTAAATGACACTGTAACAATTGGTTACTCAGGAATGGGTACCTGTCCAGGATGGAGTGACTCTCTTCAATGGCAAGATTTTATGTTTTATGCGATGAACTCTAATTATACAATTAAAGATGCATTTAATCTAGCATGTGCTGAATATCCTACTATAGCAGATTGTGTTGTGTTTGTAGGAGACCCATATCTTAAAATAATTGAATATAAAGAAGATGACGATGATGACGAAGATGATGAAATATTACCAAATGTTCTTATAACATATCCAACAGAAAATTCAATTATAAATGGTAATATAAAAATAACTGGAATAGCTGATGATTTAGATGGAGAAGTAAGAAAGATATATATTCAGATAGATAATGGAAAATGGCAGGAAGCATCTGGAACAAATTACTGGGAATTAGTTTGGGATACAACTACTGTATCAGATGGATTACATAAAATAACTGCAGTTGCAGTAGATAATAATAATTACCAATCTGGTTGTTATTATCGTAATGTATATGTTATTAATGATTTTCTAGAAACAAATATAATAGCTTTAGATCAGGCATCAACTAACCAAGAAATAAGTTTTCAAGCTTCAACCAGTGGAGGAATTTCACCATACAATTATACCTGGGATTTTGATGATGGAACAATAAGTTATGATCCAAATCCATTACATATATATAAAAAACAAGGTGAATATAATATAAAACTTACAGTTAAGGATAGCATAAATAACACTGATAGTGACACTAAAGATATTTTAATCATTGAAAACGATAACATTTCTCCTGTTATTGAAATAATTAAACCAGAAAATGCTCTATATATTGGTAATAATAAATTATTATCATTACCATTTATCCTTGTAATTGGAGATATTACTATAGAGATACAGGTATCAGATCTAGGTGGATCAGGTTTAGAAAAAGTTGAATTTTATATTGATGATAGTTTAAAAGAAATCTTTACTGATTCATCATTTGTATATCAATGGACTTGGGATACAATAGCCTTTTTTAAACATAAAATAACTATAAAAGCATATGATAATGCTAGTAATGTTGACATTAAGGATATTGATATCTTTAAATTTGGTTAAAAAATACATTGTCCACAATTATTTATTTTTTCCATTCCTATAAAACGATTCAACAATACTCAAACATTACAATCTTTTTTATTATATTTTATTTTCCTCTGTTGTTTAGGATATTATAATGGCTTAGAGCCATGTTTTATGCACGTTAACCCCAGTGTTGCAGAAGTAAAACACCCTTCCTAAACATATTAATTATCAATTGTTAAGGAGCAGATTTAACAAATTGTTGTTTTTATGCTTTTATTTAAATTTTGTTGTATAGAACATTTTCTTAGCAAATATTTATATAATATATTACTTATTTATTATTATTTGAGAGAGGTAGAATAAGATGAAAACTAGAAGAAATATTTTGAAAGAGGCTTGTGTTTTACTGACAGTAGTAATAATGGTTTTATCAACTGTTGTTGTGACAGCAAATACAGTAAATAATGGAAAACAAAACATATTTTTAGAAGAGAATTTTGAAGAAGGTATAATGCCACCAACAGGATGGACTGTTACTGGTAATGAGTGGAGTATTTCAACAGATGCTATGTATGGTAATTATTCTGCAAAATTCTATGATCCCACACATTCTAAAACTGCTGATTTGATTTCACCAGATTTAGAATTTCCAGATGTAATAAAAGTCAACATTTGCTTTGGGTTTAAAAACCCTGATGGACTGGACACACTATCAGTATTAGTCTCATATGGAGGTCCTTGGTATCCGATAGCTGAATATTCTGATCCTGTTGAGCAGTATACTGTTGATTGTCTTATTAATGAAGTTTACTTTGGCATATTAAAGATAAAATTCACTGTTGTTGATGGTGGTGGAGATGGTATCTATCTTGATTACATTATAGTGAGTGATAAAGTAATAAATTATCCACCATTAGCACCAACTATAACAGGTAAGGTTAATGGAAAACCAGCCAAAGAATATGAATATAAATTCATGTCAACTGATCCAGAAGGAAACAACATAAATTATTGTATAGATTGGGGAGACAACTCCAGTGAAATTATTATTGGTCCATATCTATCAGGTGATGATGCATCAGCTACTCACGTATGGTCAGAAAAAGGTAATTATGCAATCAAAGCAAAAGCCAGGGATGTTTATGGTGCTGAGAGCGAATGGGCAACACTCACAGTTAGTATGCCAAAGGATAAAGGAATAAACCTTATCTTTACAGAGTTTTTACAGAAATTATTTCAGCATTTTCCTTTCTTTGAAAAAATACTAGATCAATACTATAACTAAAAAACCAATCTCTAACTCTTTTTTTCTTTATATCATAGTTAGATTAACATCCGTTATCTGGGGGCTTATAAACTTATAGTTGTTTTGAAATAGTAGTTTAAGGGAGGTAAAAAAATGAAAAAACAACTTATAATATTTGGAGTAATTGTTTTACTAATCACTATTGGATTAAGTGGATGTTTAGAAAATAAATCCAAATCGGATGAGGACAAAATAATTGGTACTTGGGCTAGTTCAGAACTTTTTCAGGGGAGTACAAGGAATATATCAATTATTTTTTTGTCTAATAAAACATTTGAAACGGTATCGACTTATAAAGGTGAGACGAAAATAGGTAGTGGCACTTGGAGAATCGTTGACGACAAATTAGAGATTGATATTACTAAACCGACCGTGAGTCCATCGATTAATGATTATAATTTTTCTAACAATTTTAACACACTAACGATTACAGATAGTACTGGAACTAAAATAGATTTTACAAAACAATAATTTTAGGGAAGAAAAATAAATATCTATTTTTTTCTTCTGTTGTTTAGGATATGATAATGGCTTAGAACCATGTTTGTTATCTTATACCCCCCTGTTTTTCATGGAGAAATACCCTTATAAAGTATTATTTGTTTTGAAATAGTGTTTTAGGGAGGAAAAATATGAGAAAAATAGCAATATTGCTGATTGCTTTAATGGTGGTTAGTGTAGGATTTTTAAGTGGATGTTTTACTACAAAAATTCCTAAAGACTCAAACGTTCAAAATGATAAAAAAAGTTATTTTATTTCAATTGATGGGAAAGGTAATTATTCGTCAATCCAGGAGGCAATTGATTCAGCCTCTAATAATGATACCCTTTTTGTAAGCAAAGGCACTTATTTTGAAAATATTAAAATAACAAAATCTATAAAACTAATCGGTGAGGATAAAAATACAACCATAATTAATGGTAACGGCTCTGGTACCGTTATTTATATTTCAGCAGATTATGTAGAGATAAGAGGTTTTACAATAATGAATGGTGGCCCTATATCTGCAAGTGAGTCAAATGCAGGTATAAAAATAGGATCAAACTATAACACAATTTCGGATTGCAACATTTCATCAAATAAAAATTATGGTTTATATCTTTACGCAAATCCTAAAACTACAAATAATATAATAAAGTTTAACACATTTTCTAATAACAAATATGGGATATTTGCATACGACGCAAAAATAAACAATATTTCTTCAAATACATTTACATGCAACACTGATTATGGAATGTATCTTGGCAGTCAATCAAATGATAATCTGATTTCAGACAACATATTCACAGAAAATAACTATGCAATTAGAATCAAGGGCTCAGAAAAAAACACAATCATAAAAAATCTGATAATGAACAACAAAAATGGACTTTATTTCTGCTGTGGCGCTGAAAACAACATTGCATATAACAACGTTTTTATAAATAATACCAATTGGAACGCAAATGACGCTCTAGGCAACACATGGGATAATGGAATAGTTGGAAACTATTGGGATGACTATACTGGAAGAGATGCAAACGGTGATGGAATAGGTGATACACCATATCTAATAACCGGCAATAAAGGAGATAATTTCCCCCTAATGCAACCAATATAAAATACTATCTGGAAATACTGAGCAATGGGACATGGTATACATATAATTAAAAGTTAAAAGGCGAAATTACTAAAGAAAAATACTAGCACCTGAAGAAAAAAATTGAAGATTAATGAAATTGTAGTTCAAGGGAGTAAAAATGAAAAAACAGCTTATAATAGTTGGAATAATTGTTATACTTATTACTGCTGGATTGAGTGGATGTAATGAAGATAATAGTACATTTCAATCTGATGAAGAAAAAATAATTGGTACTTGGGTTTATGCAACTACTCTTAATGAAACAACAGTATATGTATATTATATTTTCTTATCAAATAAAACGTTTAAAGGTATTTTTTCATATACTGGTGATAGAGCAAATGGTACTTGGAACATAACAGACAATAAGTTACTTATAACTTTAAAGGGTGAAATTCTAACAAGTGATTATAACTTTTCTAACAATAATAAAACATTAACAATAATAGAAAGTAATGGAATTAAATCGGTTTTTACAAAGCAATAGGTTTTAGGGAGGAAAAAGAATGAAGAAAATAGCTGTATTACTAATTGTTTTAATGATGGTTAGCGTAGGATTTTTAAGTGGATGTAATAAACAAACTGAACAAACATCAGAAGAAGGAACACCTCCCATAATAAATTCTTTTACAGCAACACCAGCAGTAATAGATTTAGGAAATGCTACAGTTTTAAACTGGTCTGTCACTGGAGCTACAAGTATTAGTATAAATAAAGGAATTGGAAATGTGGCTCTTACTGGCTCTTACACAATTAAACCAATGCAAAATCAAACTTACATCCTTACAGCCTTTAATTCATATGGGAATAGTAGTGCATCTGTTTTAATTACGGTTATTCCTGAACCAAGTGAAGAATACAATAATCAAACGGTTTTAACAATTAAGGAACTCTGGCAAAAAAGAGATAGTTTAGTTGGAGAAAATATAACTGTTCAAGGATACTATAATTTGTCGGTTGATGGTTCACGTCTTCTACCTGAGACTACTGTTTCAAATCCAAATCCTACTATATGGATTAATTTAGATGAGACTTCTTTAAACTCGGCTATACAATCAGCAGGTATAACGGTTAGCTCTAATCTTAAATACTGGGTTGTAGGTGTTTTAGAAAAAGTTACTATACCAATTGGTTACGATTTAAAAATAATAGTAGAAAGCATAATAGCAGTATAAAAATAAACATCTATCTTTTTTTATACAATTGTTAAGGAGAGGTTTATAAATGATTAGTTGTTTTGAAATTGTAGTTGATATTATAAAGTCAACTCTTTTTTTCTTTTTTTATTTAATAATGATTTTAAATAAACTGTCTCTAAGCAGAAATTCTATCCAACAGGTACAACTAACATAGGATCAAATTTTTCTTTGTTTAATCTAAGCAATGAGCAAATAGATTCCTTATCATTAATTGGTAAGATGTTTCCAGCAAGTCCACGAGATGTAGCTTGTAAAAGCACGTTATGAGCGGCTGCTCCTGCTTCATAATACCAAATCCATCGCAAACTTTCATCAGATAAATCATCCCATTGATTTGTTTTATCAATGTCTAAAACAATAATAATATTCAACGGTGCATCAGAAGCAAATAGTTCTGTTGCTTGGGCAATTTCAGTTCTTTTATCACCTAACTCTACTGGCAATAAAAAGGAAATAACAGGAAGGCCCCATAAATCTATGTTATACAAGCCATAAATATAACGGAAAACACCAAATTTTGTAGCAGCATAAATACGGAATGGATAATATCCATGGGCACTAGGAACAGTGTGATGCCTTTTTACAACACCTGTATTGCTTTCATCAAGATAGTAAGAATATCCATATGATGCCCAAATGAGGTGGCTTAAATCTTTTCTAGATATTGAGTTGCTCTCCCATGATGTTACTTCATCTCTTTTTTCTAGTGCTGTCGTCAAACTTGTATCTGAAAATCTAACACGGGGAAGTAAAGAAAAAAGCATTGGTCTATATTTAAAATTGTAATCAATCTCTAGATGACCAAGAGGCATAACCCCCATTCCATGTTCATTTTCTGGTATTCCAACAGGAGTAATTGCAGGTGAATCGCCCTGTGCTGTAATGACTGTCCCTAAACCAATAGCATTAGCTGCAAAGTAAATATTTTGACCAACGGCTCCAAGCTCAGCACTACCAAAATTAGCATCTGCAATATCTGTATTCCAACATAAACATAGCTGAACAGGTGCACTATATTGCCATCCGACAATATCTCGATAATCACCTTCTTTGTATAAAAAAAGAGAATGATTCATAGGATTATATTTATAAACATCTTCTAAAAGAACATAAATAACAGCTGCATGAGCTCCATTAATTTCAGCTACAGTCATCTTTCCGTCATTTCTTAATCCATAAGCAGCCCATAAAACAGTTGAGAGTTCTTCGTCTGCGACAGGCTCATCAGTAAAATTCCTCATCGACGCCCTTCGCATAATTGACTCTTCAAAAGACATATCAATTACTTGTGGCGGTGGGAGATGGTACTCTTGACCTACCAACGAAATATTTTCTTGCAATCTTAAGGTATTAGATATTCCTAAAGCAGGTGTAATGATAATATTACATAGTAGTATACAAATAATTATTATTTTCATACAAAATTTATTTCTTTTCATAAATTACCTCCAATTAAATATATTTTCAATGCAAATATAACAATTTAGATAGGCAAAATTATACATATATATTTTTTCATTGATAAAACTTGAAAAATCACAATATTTTTAAAAGAAAGAATTAAGATTTGGAAATCTTTTACGCAGTTTTAGAATGATTTGGCTAACAATTGTTTATTTAAAAGAATTTCCAAACGTTAATAGTATCATTTGCTTTATTTCCTGATTTATCAAAAGCAACTACGTTAATTGTTGCTTTCCCAAACATATTTTCATCCCATGTCCATACATAAGATGAATCCGTAAATTTGTATTTTTCTTGATTATTTATGTATAAGATTACATAATTAATACCGCTGTTATCAGTAACATCTAGTATAATATCAATATCTCCAATTATTACAGGATTTTTTAATGTAAACAATTTATTATTGTTTAAATAAAACGCATTTTCAGGATTAATTATACTTATTGTAGGAGGTATTTCATCTATGATTAGGATAGTTTCGCTGGCATATGCAGTGTTATCCATTGAGTCTTTAACCGTAAGTTCTACGTTGTACTCACCAGGATATTTATAGCTATAGGATATGTTCGGCTCATATTTTTTTGTACCATCGCCTAAATCCCATGTATAGTTATATGGTTGTAGACCACCTGTAGTAAATGACTGGATAGTGATTATTTCGTTTACATTGGCTTGATTTGGCATTATAATATTTGTATCTAATATCTCGTTTACAACATTAACTCTTGAATAGTAAGTAGGAGAATCAGCACCATGGTTGTTTATTGAATTAGCTGAGATCAGATGAGAACCATCATCTACATTTGTTGTATCCCAACTATATGTCCAGTTAATATAATTTCCTTTAGTTTGATCAATTTCAGCATATTCCCAGTTATTATTATCTATTTGAACCAAAACATACTTTACAAAACCATTAAGATCTGAGGCTTTACCCGTAATATCAATAGTTCCTCTTACATAGTCTCCATTTGAAGGATCTTCTATGTTTACACTAGGTCTTAATATATATCCTCCTCCCCCACCACCATCATCAGGTATTATAAGATTTGAATAATCAGCAAGAACAGTCATTATCATTCTTGTTACTCTCATATCATATTCTAAATCCATTTTATCCATTGTATCTTGAGATGAGTGATAATAAGGATTAAAATGATATTCAGAATACATGGCGGCATCATAACCTTCTTCTATAAAAGGCCAATGATCACTATTACCAGATGCTCCATAAGGTATTACACTTAAATCTATTAAACCAGGATAAGTATCACTTATCTCTTGGCTATTTGTTGCAATAGTTGATGATCCATAAATTCCTATTGTATGTCGATCTTCCTCTGTTTCAGCATAACCAATCATATCAGCATCTAAAACTTCTATTATGTTTATTCCTTGTGATGCTGCTTCAGCTGCATAAATACTACTTCCAAGTAAACCTTGCTCTTCTCCTGAAAAAGCAACAAATCTTACTGTATGTGAAAACATATAATTACTCATTACTTTAGCAGAAGCTAGTACTGCAGCAGTACCTGCAGCGTTATCATCTGCTCCCGGGCTACTTGAAACAGTATCATAATGAGCAACTACTAAATAAACCTCATTACTAGTCTCATTTACACCTTCTAGTGTAGCTTCAATATTATTTCCTTCATAACTACCAGAACTCCATTGCTGAATTCTGACATCTAATCCCATGCCATTTAAAACACTGGCAATATAATTTCCAGCATCATCACATGCAGATGTTCCAGTTCTTCGAGGACCAAAGCCTGTGAGCGTTTGTATATAGTTTGTAACAGTTGATTCTGTTATTTGAATTATTAAACTTGTTAAATCAATTGATTGAGCATATTGTGTTATTGTTTGGTCAGGATTTATATAATAATATAGATTTGTAATATCATCATTTTCTTTTGTTTGAGAGCTGTTATATTCTACCCAAATAGAGTTATAATTTGTAATATCGGGAATAATTTTATCTTCCATTTTTTTAGGTGGATCTATAAAAAATCTAAGTTTATTTTCTAATATTGTATCTTGTTTGATTTGAATATTTGCAGTGACTGATATACTACTGATTATAACCAAACTTAACATTAATACAAATAATTTTTCAATTTTCATTTTTTTTATCCCCCACAAACTAATTATATCATTTTATTTGATTATAAAAAGTTTGTGGTTATCAAATATCAATAAAAATAATTTAAGTTTAAAAAAAAATAAAAAAAAGAGAGAGAGGGGTTTATTTTAGAATAAACCCAGGCTGTATACTTTCACTGTTATCTCGGCTGGAGCTGATTCAAGTCCTACTTTGTCTAATGCTGTTACTGTTATTGTTAGATCACCAAAGTGCATACCTTTGAAGACTGCTGTATATGGTGCTACATCGTCCCAACTTGTTTTACCGTTGAATGCAAACAATACCTTGAATACTCCACTTCCTGTATCCGTCGCAGTTGCCTCAATTGGTACTTTACCGATGCATAGTGTCTTGTCGCTTAAGATACGGTTCATGATCGGGCTTCCGAACAGATAGAGCCAGCCTTCTTTTGGGCTGATTAATGTAACAGTTGGAGGTGTTGTATCTACTGTATATGTTTTAGATTTTGTTACTTCTTTGTTACCAGCATTGTCTTCTGAGTAGTAGTAAACAGTGTGTGTTCCTTCTGGTATTGCAAATGGTACTCCTATATATGTATTCCAGCTACCGCCATCAATCTTGTAGTATGTTGCTTTAACTCCTGAACCTTTTATTAATGGGTAGTCAGTTGCAACTAATGTTACTTTGCCTGTTATGCAGTCAAAGTAAATATTTGTAACTGGGGGTTCAGTGTCTATAATTGTTATTGTTTCTGTTTTGTATATTATTTGTTTATCATGTACGCACCAGAATCCGTCACTTATTTTGTTGGCTCCTTCACCAGGTGTTGTATATCTGAATCTTAGATAGACAACTTCTCCTAGATATTCATTTAGGACGAATCTGTCATCTGGGATGAGATCCTTTGAACTAATCAAAGCTTGTGCACTTGCACCTTGCTCCTCCCAGAATGGTACCCATGTAGCATCTTCCATTGGTGATGCTCCATCCCAGTCAGGACTGATTTCTATGTAAGCATGACATCCAGCTTCAATGTCCCATTCTGTGGTAAAGTAGAGTTCAACAAATGTGAGATCTGGATTAGTTTTGAAATCTAGTTTTGTATACATTGCATTATTGAGTCCTTTACCATACAATGGATAACCACTAATGCATTGAGTTTTTGTATCCCAGTAGTTTCCTGCTTGTGTTGATTGGCATATCCATGGAGCAATAGTTAATCGGTCGAAATCATCAGACCATACTGTATCGCCCCAGGCTATTGGTTGATCGCCGCCTCCTGCGTATGGGATAGCAAATGCGTCGATTTCTGCGCCACTTTGGAACCCTCCGATAAGTGTACAATATCCATTTAACAAATTGACTTCATAGAGAGCACCAGAGGTTGTATATGCTGCAAGATACAGTTTATTGTTATTTTTATCGTATTCCATACCTTGTGCATAGTTACAGGCTATTCCTGTTGAACCGAGTAATGTGCAAGCCCCAGTCGCAGTGTTAATAGTGTAGATAGCATCATTTCCAATATCGTGACCGTATAATACACCATTACCAAACGCTATGTCAATCATTAATGAGGAGAGAGTATGAGCACCTATCAAGGTTCCAGCACCAGTTGCCATATTGACTTCGTATAGGCTATATGCATTCGTAGCGTACATTTTACCAGAATCATCATCATATGCAAGACCTTGCCAACCAATTCCGCTACTACCTATAAGGGTCATAGCACCAGTGTCTGTATCTACAGTGTATAATTGACCAGTACCGTAGATTGTAACATACCAAGTATCAACAACCCAAGTACCTCCAGACCAGAAATCGGAAGCTCCGTTTGTTCCAATAATGTGAAGTGTCCCAGGAATAGTTGAGTCAAACCAGACAGAATGGTCAGAGGAAGCCCCACTAGAATACGCATCAAATCCATACCATGTGTCTCCAGGTGCAGGTGGTTGACCAACTGCTAATACTTCAACCAAATCTACATTACAGATGTACCATCCTTCACCATAACCAGAACTATCAGATACCATGCGGAATCTGATTTGGACGGTCTTAGTGCAGTGCTTAGGTTCTATATAGTAACTAAGTACTGTGAAGAACCCAGATGAATTATCTTTGATTTTCCCGTCGAGTTTTACCCAAGCATTTGTGCTTGAGTTTCGTATGTATACTTCACCAAAGTCTCCCTCGTCAGCGAACTGATACCAGGTGGTAATGTTCAATGATACTCCTAATGCGGTGTAATCTTCTAGATTAATTACTGGACTTATGAGTGAATCATCCATATCGTTTACATAGTGACCATGGTGTTCTTCTTCTATACCTGCCCAGGCACAAGCTGTGCCATCACATGAACGTGTTGTACAGATATGCCAGAGACATTCATCTCCACCTGTGAGATCTATAGCATTGAAATCCTCTAGAGGAAGGGATTCTCTAACAGCTATACCATCTTGAACGCAGCATACATCATTTGTTGGATCGACATCACCTGGAAGTTGTATATCACCACATAGGCACCAGTTACAGTATTCAGCACTATCCCAAGTTAGGAATATATTTTCTGTTTGACCTGGAGCTAATGAACCAGTGTATTGGGTATCAACAACTTTAGTTGTTCCACATGATATTACATCAACTTGGACGTTATCTACCATAGCACCACTCCATGGGATTGGGTTACCTACAGGTACTATAACTCCGTCCTCTGCACACATGAAACAAACAAACGCATATGTTATTTTTGGTATTTTTGTTACACCAGCTTCTGTATAAGCCCAGCCTTCTGCTTCAGCTTTCAAATCAATAGAGAAAAACTGCCATTCGTTTTCAAAACCGTAATATCCGATACCAGAGAAATAATTTTTCTCTGGTCCTTCCAATGGAGTTGTAAAAATACCAAAGTATGAATCAATATATCCATCACCATCACAATCTTGAGGTCCAGGTATTGACCATCTAGCATAGAAGTTTAGGGTAGCTGATGGTACATCTGCGAGATCATATTCTTTTGGATCCATTATTCCACAACCTGCACCTTCTGGTAACGTTGGATACGTGAAACCCGTATCTGCACATATCATAGCTTCATCACCTGGTAGAACAGAACGACCTCCAACATTATTAATCGTGTTATCACCTTGAGTCCATCTCCAGTAATTTTCCGTGTCAAAACCAACAAAGGTTACACCATCCCATCTACCCATTGGATTATTCTCGAATTCATCCTCTGTTCTATCAAGTATTCGTTTTCCAAGTTTTAGATCAACTGGTACATTATTCTCAGCAAAAGTTCCCATGTTTTTCACAGTCATATTTACTGTTACTGAATCTCCTTCGTTATAAAATGATTTTGGATCATCGATTTTAATACCGTCACATGCCATATCATGGATATCAGTTACATAAAACTGTACACATTTCATATTGTTATCAAAGATCTGTTCGCAATCTGAATAATTGAATACTTGACCAAGGATACATATTTGATACCAGGTATCAGGCTCTGGATCAAAACCAAGTGGGAATTCATAGTATATATTTACTGGTGCTCCAACACATGGAGGTAGCTCAATGATATCATGGGTTTGATGAACAAGTATAAGCTCATACATTTCTGTTCTAGTAAGACAAGCTGCGTCAATGTACCATCCTTCATATTGGTCACATACATCTTTATGCCATACAAATTTCACCTGTAGTTTTGCAGTTGTTGGGAATGCTTCATTAATTACAATGTCTCCTTCTGCTGGTACACAATCATCACATACCTCAGCATAAGATTCAGGCATAGCTGTATTTATGAATTTTAATGTTACTTCTTGCCATGCATCTTCTGTATCATAAGCAACGAAATCACCAATTGGGATATCTGCCCAAGTTGCTCCATTATCAAGACTGTAGGCAATTGTACCATAGTCCACGGGGATTACATTACCATCTTCGTCAAGGAAGTATTCACCTTGACACCAGTTGCTAAATTTAAATGTTGCACAAGCAGCACCACTTATATCATTAGAATCTGCACAATGCCATGTTAAGGTATCATAACCAACAGCGCCTGGTGACAAACCTAGATATACATCTTCGTCACCACCATAGGATCGATCTTCACCCGCTGTACAACGCCATGCTTGATCATTAGTTAGCCATCTGTTACCAGGGCCTCCTTGTAGAACAAAGGTATCTCCATCGCCGTCATCATTCCATGACCAATCAGCAGCTGCTTGAGTTTCCCAGTCACAGAGGTCATAAACATTATCACAACATATTTCTGTTGTAGGACCACAGACCTTTTCATAAACATCAGCAAGTAATTTTAATTCAGGTATACCAACTTCACCATTGTTTCTAATGGTGATATTAATTACTTGTGGAAGTGAATTAATTGGTCCAGGCATTATGTTATTAATACTTACAAGTTGAAAATCACATTGGTCTGGTAGACATTCACCAACGGGTTCCTCACCTGCACAAACTCCAACATCTAGACCCCATACTCCAGGGAAACCAATAGCAAAAAGATCCCCCCATACCCCATAACCATTATAGGTTACTAATGCACCTCGAGTTGGCCCAGATTGAGATTCATCAATACCACATGGATATTGACCTGCAGTGGTACCCATAAAGTTAATACCAATAAATACGCTTCCGGTATCTGGGATAGCATACTCAGGAATAGGAATATCAAGAGTTTGCCATACAGAAGTAGTTGTTGTTGTACCAGTTGCAACTATATTTACTCCACCGGTATATACATCAGCATAAGCAGGCAAAGCAGTCTCAATCCATACCTGATAGTTACATGCATATGCAGTACCTTGAGCATCTCCTCCTATAGAACAATATAATTCTTGTATATCATAAGCTCTATAGGCAGCCAATTCAGTATCTGTTAACTCAATGGCCATTGTGATGTCTCCACCAGATGTTAATCCTAAACTGTTTTCAGTGTAACCATCATTATAACTAATCCAATTAGTTGGTGTACCACCATCCATGGCAGGTGTTTGTCTTGGTAATGGACGACATGTATCGTATTTATTATATAATCCGGAAGGAGCTGCCGATTTAAATGGTGTTCCTCCAACTTTATTTTGGTCATTTGAAACAGCGGTTACAGCTGGTATTGCAGATAATACCATAGCTGAAACAATCATCAGAACAACAGCGTTTTTCAAAAAATATTTCTTTCTATCTTTCATATATTTATTCACCTCGTCTCAACAATTCCCCCACATTCAATTTAGAATTGAAGATTATAATTGATATGTAAAGACTAGTATTTAAAATTTATTGAAAGTTGATTTTTTCATATATCAATAAAATAGCAATCTCCCTTATATAAGATATTTAATATAATTAATTATAATAGGCTTATTATAATTGAGAGGTTTATATGATAAAGAAATAAAAATTAGGAAAAAATAACACTTAACTTTAGGATAGAAAATCTAAAAATAGTTATTAAACAAATAAATATTTAGATATGACAAATCTAGATTACAAATTTAAAATAGTTTATATAAAAAATAAAACCTTAAAATTTAATAATGTTACTAATCAAAATTTTAATGCCCATTTTGCTCCAATACTAGTTGTTGGAGGAGGTTTTGGACTAGGTCTTGGATATCAGGAAAAAAGACTTCTTAATTCTTTTTCACATTTTTTTGCAGGAATAGGTGGTCTTGCTTATGTTCTCTGTTTAGATTTCTTTGAAGAAACTGCATATCAATTAATTTCTTTTTTATTCCCAATATTTATAGGATATATAGGCGGTTACACAGGAATCATAATTTTTGCAGTAGCCCCAGGTTTATTTTATTCAAATTTGTTAATGATAGGTTTTGCACCTTTTACTTGTTGGGTTGTTTTTCCTGAAGCAGAAGATGAGTAAAAATATAAAAAAATAAGAGAAGGTGTTATTTCATCTCTTATTATTTTCAATAATTGCTTTTGTTCTTCAAAATGGTAGAATTATTATTATGGGTCCAATTACTAATGCTCGAGCAGTTATTGTCGTTGGACTAATAACACCGGTTTTGGTAACTGTTACTGTTACATTAGCCATTCCGATTTTTAGACCTATTGAATCACTAGATATTGTTTCAACTCCTCCAACAGGTAGATTTGGTATGGTGCCGTTTCCATTAACATTTATATCTCTGAAATTAATTATTGAATCACGACTTATATTAAACTCCCAGTGAAGGTTACTAATGGCTGCATCACCTGTATTTGTTACTTCTGCTCTAACAGTGCCGATGTTAAACATTTTTAGTTTTAGTTCAACTTTTGCAACTTTTATTAATATTGTCAATGGATATGAGGTCCAGTCGCTTTCTGCGCCATGCTCGTCTCTTGCTTTTACTTTTAAACTAAATGTGCCAGCAGAGTTGTATGTGTGTGTTTTTGTTACTTCGCCTGGGCTAACTGGTCCAAGCCAACCTGTATCAGTGCCATCTCCCCAAGAGAATATATAATAGAGTTGGTCGCCATCTGGGTCAGTTAACATTGCTTTAAATGAGCATTCAATACCAACTACGCCTTCTTGAGGTCCACTTACATCAGGTCTGCCTGGTGGAGAGTTTGCTTCTGCAAAAATTGTTGCAGTATCAGTTCTATCTACAACTAAATCATAATATGTACAGTATCTCCAGATATATCCATAAACATGCGCTAAGTTAATACATCCACCGCATGAGGATGAACCAGTTACTTTTGCTCTGAATATTATTGTTACTGTCTCACAATCACTTACATTTTTTGATACATTCCACCAAATGGTTTTTTTATCAGCTGAGACATCAATTTTGGTACCTGTTGGTGATTCTATAGTGTTTTCATATTCCAGGGCGCAGCAAAGTTCATCTAAAAATGATACATTGGTAAGATTTTCATTTCCATAATATGTTAACTCAAGTTTGAATTTGATATAGTCTCCTTGGGTGGTATGTACTTCTTCACCCCAATTTGTCGGATTATCGAGACTTACAGTTTTATTGAAATCACCAGGTAAGGCTATACAAGTAATATTTACACAATCTTTTCCATAATAAAGTTGATCGCAGTCACAGCAGCTCCATAGCCATGCTTCAACACAATTTTGCACTTTACAGGGTTGGATTTCTTCACAATATCTAATTACTGATGCGTCAAATTCAATTATTACGCTTTCACCGTATTCAAGACCATCTCCAATTGATTGATTAATCCAGCTGAAATATATTTCGCCTTCAAGAACCTCAACTGGATCAAAACACCTTATGAAGGTATCACCTTGCGTATATATATCTGGATAGAAATCTACATCACTTGGAGTTATCACTTGTCCGGCTATTTCAATATAAACATTATCAGAGTAGTTTAGACAATATATTGGAAGTTGATCATATACTAATAGACATTTCATTCTCTCAACTCCAAAGTATGTTATATTTATTCTAAATCTTACAGGTTCACATTTTTTAACATATGGTATTTCATCAACCCATTCACCTGTTCCTGGATGTCTAACTTTTTTATCAACAAAAAAATGTTTATCTACAGTAATCGTTACATTATCTGTATCAAATAAATCTTGATCACAAGTAACATTTGCAATATTTTTACCAGTAGTTTTCATTTCTATAGTATTTACTGTTGCGTTAAACAATATAATAACTGAATCTTGTGCTGGAATTGTGCCAAGATCCCATGTTATTATCCTATTTAAAGTATCAACTGAAATAGGAGTTATTGAATATTCAAAAGGTGTTAAAAACTCAGGATAAGTATCCTTTACTATTACATTTGTTAAATCGATAGGTCCAACATTATTTACATCAATTCTAAAATGGAGAGTTTCGCCCTCATATGCAATGATACTTTTTACATATTGGAGTTTAACAGGATCCCATACTCTTTTGATTAAATCAATTTCTGGTTCGTAACCAACAGTTATGGTTAAAGTATCAAAACTTATAAGATTAGATCCACCTGTACACTGTTCATTCCAAATTACTGTGACATTATTTTCTTGAGTGGTTTCAAATGTAGAATTAACAACTGTTGCGTTATATTTTATTACCAAGCTTTCACTGTCGTTTAGTGGTTGTGATCCAAAATCCCAATATAAGAATTCATTTGGGTCATCCGACCATATAAAATTTGTATCAGGATCTGCTGATCCAATATCATAATCTAGGCATTCAGGTAGAGAATCATTTACTCTTATATTATACGCATAATGTTTTCTAGGCTGGCCTGAATTGTTATGATATGTTAGAGTAATTTTAAACTCTAGAGTTTCGCCGATGCTAGTTGCTATAGGCCCCTCAGACCATACACCTTCATAAAATACTTCTTTTATTACTTCCATTTCTCCATATGGTCCAGATAAAGCAGTTGTAGTAACCACAGATGTAACTGCTGAAATACTGGAGAAGATCAAACAAAATATTATAAAGACGCTAGCCCCAATTTTTTTTGCTTTTTTCATTTCTTTTTCCCCCATATAAAAAATTTTACTATATTATTCATAATGTAAGTTAGGAGTATAATGTAAATACTACTATATAGATATTGCTATTAAAATAATAATCCCCCTCTATAAAGAATAGAAATACTCCAGGTTGTTTCGTGAATTTTGAAAACTTTAGTTTTTGCCCATCAAATCTGTTAAAAAACTCATTTACAAAAATTCAATTTTACCATATAAAATTAGTAGTGACATATTTAAGCTTAATAATTAATAAAATAATGTAATTATATTACATAATTTAAGTGTTTTATTTTTGAGTTGATTATATCTTCTAACTTC
>Ga0315289_10000763_pt1 | contig 49531 bp, 38 predicted proteins | sample YL17G11_40_MG_FD_203452 | JGI IMG/M metagenome (GOLD analysis project Ga0315289, IMG submission 203452) | Sediment microbial communities from Yellowstone Lake, YNP, Wyoming, USA - YL17G11_40 | ecosystem: Environmental > Aquatic > Freshwater > Lake > Sediment | place: USA: Wyoming | collected...
ATTCGATATTCCCTTTCATAAATTGGATAACATATACTTTCAACCCATGTCCAATCGCGCGTAGGGCCAAGCCCAAAGCCGCGGTGGTTTTACCTTTACCTTCCCCGGTATAAACCTGAATAAAACCTTTTTCCAAGCCTGGATTTTTCATCTCCTGGTCCACCCGTAACGCAAAGTGTCAACCATTATAGCAGAACCCCGATTTGACATTAAACACCCCGGGTTCTGCCATCGAAACCTCAAAAGAAAAAGCCCAGACTTGACCCCGGCGCCCTTTTCGGTATAATAATGGACGTCATTAATTCAATCCCAACGCGCCAGTGCGATTCTTGAAAATTATCACTCTCCCCCAAAATTTGGCCGGTGTTCATCGGCACTTGATCAGGTTAATATTTCTCCTTTCCCAGCTGTTGGTCTACTGGACTGCGGGACTGATTTTCTTTTGTCCTCCGGTTTGGGCTAGCCCTCTGGATGTCTATGGTTTCTCCTCCCGGCATGCCGCCCGGGCCAATACCGGCACCGCTTTCTCTGATGATTACTCCGGGGTTTATTATAATCCCGCCACTTTAATACTCGCTGATCGCCCGATCTTCGGGTTCGGGTTTATTTACTCCAACCCCTCCCTGTTAACCGAAGCAGCCCCCGAGGTAAAAGGCAAGATCTCCAAGACGAAAAATCTGACGGGTTTCCCGATCGGTTTTGTTCTTCCTTTTTCCGGAAAACTCAAAGGCCGGGTGAGTATCGGATTCGGGCTTCTTCTCGCCGGAGATCTGAACCGGACTTACTTCGCCAATGGCTATGCCCCCGCGATGAATTATCCCCAGTTTGTCCAGGTCGATCAGCGGATCTACCGCACCGCTATCAACCTCGGAATTGCGGTCAAACCCCACCGCCTCCTCTCCCTTGGTCTCGGGCTTCACCTTATCCCCAATTCACCAGGGACAATGCAAATCAAGATGGACGCCGCCAATTACTCTGGGTCCGGGGTTTCGCCGGAAGCCTCCCTGAACTGGAATTGGGTTTATCATCTCTCCCCCATCGCCGGCCTGCTTTTGGATCTCCATCCGAGGTGGAAAATCGGCCTGGCTTTTCGCGACGAAGTTGACACCCTCCTGGATATCCCCGTCGATACAATTATCACTATGGAGGGATTGGAGGTGCAGGCCAAGATCCCCCTCAAAACCCACATGAATTACACCCCCCGCCAGCTGGCCCTGGGGGCGAGTTTTCAAGCCTCCCGCTCCCTGAATACCGCCCTGGATCTCACCTGGATCGCCTGGTCCAGGTTTCCCAGCCCTTCCGGAGAAATTCAAATCCAGGAGGTCAAAATCATGGGCCAGCCTCTCGACCAAGAAAAACTGGAGGAAATTCAAAAAAACCTGCCCAGGAATCCCAACCCGGATTTTCACGATACCCTGGTTCCCGCTTTAAGCGCGGAATACTCTTTAAGAAAAGACCTGCAGATTCGCGGAGGCTACTCCTTCATCCCCACCCCGGTTCCCGATCAAAGCTACCGCGCTACGAACTTTCTTGATTACCACCGCCATCTCCTCACCGCCGGGCTGGGGATCTCGTTCACGGATCCCTTTGGCATTTTTTCCCGCCCGGTCCGTCTCGATCTTCATTTGCAGGAACATATTTTTCAAAACCGGAAAACCACCAAATCCGATCTGAGCAATCCCGGCTATCCGGGATATGAAACTGGAGGCTCGATCTTAAGCGGCGGGTTGTCTTTCCGGATGGAGCTTTAACAATGGTAACCAGTTGCCAGTCACCAGTGGCTGATGCATTTTGTAGCTTGCCGATTTATTTATCCCGACATCGAAGGGACTTGTCCCGTCACCGGCGGGATCGGCAGATTAAAACCCGCCCAATGAATTGGGCAACTACGTTCCACCGGTTACTAGCTACCGGCTTTTTTCTTTTCACCTTTCACCTTTCACCTTTCACTTCAACGGTTTGGGCCGGACCCTTCGACGATTTTGGGGTCGGTAGCCGGGACGCGGCCATGGGTGGAGCGTATACCGCCATTGCCGATGACTTTTCCGGAGCCTATTACAATCCTGGTGCCCTGAGCCTGATAAAAGAGTCCAGTTTCGGATTTGGGTTTACCTATACCCATCCCCGGCTGTATCTCAATTCCCAGGAAAGCCGGATCGAAAATGTTACGGGCACTCCCTTCGGTTTTATCGTCCCCCTCCGGGGTATTTTCAAGGAAAAGGCCGCCATCGGTTTTTCCGGATTCATGCTCGGTTCCCTGATTTATGACGTGGCCATGCCTCCCCTGAACCAGCCGGATTTCGCGCTTGACCGCCACCGTTTGCGCCAGCAGATATTGATGTTTGCCGCCTCGGCCCAGATCTTCCCCTTTCTCTCCGTGGGCGCGGGAGCCCAGGTCCAGGCTTCCATCCCTTCCTCCGTCTCCATGTACCTGGATGCCCCGTTCCTGCTCAGTGGACAACCTACCCCCGGAGCTCCTCCCTCCGGATATGATTTTGGGGTTGACGTGGCTTACATCATTACTCCAACCGCGGGTCTGCTGATTAAATTCTCCCCCCGCTTTAAAATCGGGTTTACCTTCCGGGACAGTCTGGACATGAGGATTAAGTTAAAATCCTCCGAAATCGCTTCCGGTCTTAGCGCCTCGCCCCAAACCCTGGATATCATGGTCGCCAGTCACATTCTCTACACTCCCCGGCAATACGTCCTGGGGACCGCGGTTGATATCCTCCCGGATCTTACCGCCGCTTTTGATTTGATCCGAACCGACTGGTCCGGGTTCCCCAACCCTTCCGCCCATATCTCTCTTTCCAGCCCCGATCCCGTGCTCAACCAGGTCCTCCCTTCCGTCCCTCCACCTCCCGACCCCAACTTCTCCGATACCTTGAGTCAACGATTCGGAATCGAATATCGGCTCAACCTGATCCCCAAAATCAAAACCGCCATCCGGGCCGGATACGGCTGGTCTCCGTCGCCCATCCCTGACCAAACCGGGGAATCCAACTTCCTGGATTCGGATCGGCATACTTTTTCCGGCGGCCTGGGCATTGCCTTCCCCGCCCCCTGGAGCTTGGTCGCCAAACCCATCGAGGCGAACTTTCACCTCCGGTATCAGCTGCTCGCAAAACGACGAGTGGTCAAGCTCGGAACCGTCCCCGCGGACAATCCCGGTCAACCCGGATACACAATCGATGGAGATATATTTTCAGGAGGGCTGTCTTTAAATCTTTCCTTTTAATAGAATAATTCGAACTCACTAACCGTACCTTGGTTATCAAGAAAAAAGGGGGTAACTGTTAAGGAAGAAAAAACGATTATTATCTGCATTTATTGCGGTTTGCTTATCAGTTTGTTGATCGCCGGTTCCAGGTCAGCCTGGGGTCACGCCTTCGATAATTACGGGTTCGGAAGCAGGGCCATCGCGATGGGCGGCGCCTTGGTCGGTTGCGACGATCAATACACCGCGGTTTACTACAACCCGGCCGGGATGGCCTTCCACGAAGGCAAGGACCTGAACGTGGGGGTCAGCTACCTCTACAGTATTCCCTCCCTGAATATAAAAGGTGCCGGGCAAAATCCGGCTGATGCCAGGAGCAATGTAGCTTCAGATCAAGGTGTCTCCGTGGGTTTATCCACTCCTCTCCGGAGTGGAAAAATCGCCCAGGTAATATCCGCCGGAATCGGGGTTTATATACCCTACCCGTTTATAAGTTCCGTCATCGAGTTGAAAAGCTTTGATCCCTCCATTCCTTATTTTCTTCAATACGAGAACCGCAACCGTTTCCTGATGGCCACCGCGGCTTTATCTTACAAAGCCTGGAAGAAGCTAGCGTTTGCGATTGGCACTGATATTCTGATTCATCTTAGTCCCCTGACCGCGGACGTGGCATTGGTCAATAATGTGGCCAAAATCGGCCTGGATGCCAAGTTCCCCCTAGATTTCGCTCCCACCGCCGGCATCCAATATCGGCCCACCGACTGGCTCTCCCTGGGCGCCGCCTACCACGGAAAAACCCAAATTAAAGTAAAAGTCCAATCCAATATTTATATTTCACCCGACGAGGATCCACTCCAGCTCCCGATCAGCTACCGTGACGCCTATAAACCCCAGCAGGTGGAAATTGGTTTCGGTCTCAAACCCCTGAAAGACCTGCGGGTTTCCGGCGCCCTCACCTGGGTGGATTTTTCCAACTACGTTCCCCCTATCGCAATTGTTGATATCACCGCGGATCAAAAATTTGCCGAGCTTATGAATGTGATAAAACAATTTTTACCGGTCTATGATAATTTGAAATTCAAGGATTATTGGATTCCCCGCCTTGGAGCAGAATATAAAATTACTCCTCACCTTGATGCCCGGGCCGGGTATTTTTACCGGAATTCTTCCGTCTCAGCTCAAACCGAGGATACCAGTTTTGTTGATCTCCCCACCCATGGGATCAGCGCCGGAATCGGAATCACTTTTTCCGACCCGCTGGATATTATCGATAACCCCATCAAGGTTGATTTTTCTTACCAGGGGCAATTCCTGCAGAATGCCAAAGTCATCAAAACCAACATCGTAAACCAAAGCTATTCCGCGGGAGGCAGCTGTCATCTGGTAACCGGAACCCTGATGTATTTTTTCTAAAACCTGGATCGACCTAGGAGATCGGGAAGGTAAAATGAAGGCCCGGAAAACTGTGGGTTGGGCTTTGCTCGGAGCTCTCGGCCTTTGCTGTCTCACCTGCGGGAGCGGAGGGGGTAATCCCAAAATCACCTCCCAGGTCAAGCAGGGTATCAGCCTGATCGGCCAGGAGGATCCCGCGGCCGCCAAAACCCACTTCCTGGCCGAGCTGGCCAAACACCCGGACAATGATTACGCCCATTACGGGGTAGCTACCGCCAATGGAATGCTGGCCGCGGAAAAGATCTCCACCGCCGCGGGGACAATTTATACCTTGATGATGGGGTTGTCCCAACCCTCCGAGATCTCCGAAAAAGCAGGTTCGGAAGATGTTTTTTGTAGGGGAGGGGCTCGTCCCCTCCCGGGAGGAGATAAACTCCTCCCCTACAATTTATGGGAGGCCACAGAGCGCTGCCTGCATCTCAACCAGGCCGATCCCCCAAAAACCTTCCTTCATCCCCAGCAATTCGATGCCTCCAGTTTCATTAATCTCTACATTGATCCGGTGGTTGAACTCATGGCCGAATCCAAGACTCACCTTCAGGCCATCGACCTCGCTAAATTCAAACTGGAGCTTCCCTCCGTTCCCATCCGCATCCAGTTCGACCAGGAATACCTGATCGACCTCGGAGGTGAAGCCGATGAATTCGAGGTCCGGCTGCTCGGGGTGATGGCGGACATGGTTCAAGCCTCCGCACTGATCTTGAAAAGTCTCAACCTGGGTCTGGACCCCATGAGCCTCCTGGACGATCTCAGTTTCCCGGTGAATCTAACCAGCCCGGTGGACTTGGTTTACCGGGTCAGGAAATTCGGCCCGGTGATCGCCGGCAACCCGGATCTTTTTAAAATCCAAGACCGGGAGAAATTCCAGGCCGGCCTCGCGAAGCTGGCCTCCTCCCTGGAATGGATATCCGGGAAAAACGGTTCCCTTTTCAGCTCGCTTCTGAAAAAGGATGAAACCGACCCATTGCTAAAGGTTTTTGGGTTCGTGGACGAGAATAAAGATGGAGTAATCGGTGCCGGCGACCGGGTGTCGGTTAACCCGGTGCGAAAATGGAATGTCAGCGACGCCCCCTGGTGCAGTGACATTTATCTCCCCGAAGGAACAGAAACCTTCCTGCCCGCCTTCGAATCCCTGGTTCTCTTGTTCCAGAAGGCCCTGCGGGGCGAAGACGCCGCACTGGATCTCGGGGATTTGAATTTCCTGGTTTCTTTCCTGGGATTCGGCGAACCGGGGAAGCTTCCCGCTCTTCCCAACCTGGCCCGGGTGGATTTAAAACAGCTCTTCGCTAATTTTCCCGATCCCCGCGCTTTCTTTCCTAAAACCGATGCGAACGGTGAGTTCCGGGTGGAACTGGAGATCGGAACGGCCAGCATCCTGCCCGCCGGCTATCCCTGGGTGATCACCGGCGATGGACCGCATTTTGACCAGGCCATCCCGGCCGACGGAGTGGCCGTGCCGGATTCCAGCCCGGCCGGGTTTCTGTATTATCTCGACTTTACCGATCCCACGTACAACGGTTCCCTGCAGATCCGGGAGCCCCTCTCCGAAAACGGTACCTTCACCCCCGCCAATGCCGGATCCCTGAACGCCCTGATCGCCTTGATTTTCAACACCTACTCCCAGTGGCTGGATTCCCTCATTTTCCCGTCTTCGGGGGATCGGCCGGGCCCGGGCTACGAGGATTTCGTTTTCCCCGTCACGCAAGAGGAGGTAAAAACTGATGGCAACGTTTTAATTCAAAACGTCTCCTTCACCAACCGAGAAATGAGAACCCTGGGCGGCCGTCTTTACTGGCCCGACTCCGCCACCACCACCGCCCCGGTTCCCGGAATCGTCTTCTGCCCGGGGACCATCTGCTGGCTCGACCTTTACCACTGGATCGCGATGGAATTATCCCGAAATGGCTACGCGGTCCTGGTCTTTGAACCCGGCGGACAGGCAGAGTCGCAGGGCGAGACACCGGGAATGCACCCTTACTGGTTCAAGCACTACCTCCCCCCGGGTTGGGAAAACGATCTATACGACGCGGTTACTTACCTTTATAAGGTAAGCCCGATCTCCGACCGGGTGGACGCGGAGAAACTGGGAATCATGGGCCATTCCCGGGGATCCATGGCCGTTTGCAACGAACAGGTGATTGACTCCCGGATCAAGGTGGCGGTGGAGGTTTCCATGACCCCCTATTTCTGCTCGGCCCGTTCCCGGGTTCCCACCCAGATCCAATCGGCCGATTTTGACCTCCTCGACCTGGGAGCGCCGATCCTCGGCCCGGTGGCCAACGAAATTTTTTACGACATCACCAACCCGCCCAAGCAGGTCATTATCATCGGGGCCGGCAGTCACGGAGGATTTAACACCATGGAAGGGGAAGGGGCGGATTCCCCCTTCCGCCACTGGCCCCTGGTCCCCGAGTGGGAGCACCCGGTTTCATCCCATTACGCCCTGGCCTGGTTCGATTATTTCCTCAAGGGCGACGCTTCCGCCCGGAGCCGGATCACCGAACCCCAGTACGGACTGTCCCGGCTTTTGACTTCGCGATATTTATTAGACCCGGCGGAAGGCGAAGTAATTATTCAACCGTAAAAAACCCCTCAGGATTTAAATTTTATCTCCCCCCCAAAGGGTTGCCTGCCGCTTCCAGCAATTTCATGGCAACCTGCCCATTCTTGACAGCCAAAGCCTAACAATTCAATATTAGCTTCAAATTTTGACGCTATGCGTAAATTTAATTTAGAAACCTTCGCCAATCTGGTCATCCGCTTCCGCTACTGGGTTATCCTGGCCACGGTCTTGATCACCGTTGCCTTCGGCTATTCCGCGCGCAAGCTGACCATCAATTCCGACCTGACCGCGTTTCTCCCCCATAATGACCCGGTAGCCGAGCTCTTCAAGGAGGTGGATAAAACCTTCCAGGGAGCCGACCTCTGCGCCATCGCCCTGGAAACCAAGGATATTTTCAATTATGCCACCCTGGCTGAGATTCAGGAGATAACCGATTCCATCGAAAAGATACCCGGGATCGCCAGCGTGATCAGCCTGACCAATATTATTGATATCCGCAAAATCGAAGACGGAATCGAGGTCGGCAAACTGATCGACCCGGATAATATCCCCCGCGATCCGCAAACCCTCTCGCGCCTGAAGGAATACACCCTTTCCAAGGATATGTATTCCGGGGCGATTATCTCCAAGGATGGAAAATCCACGATTATCCTGGCCCGGATCCTGGTGGAAGAGGACGAGATCACGATTGCCGGCCAGATTAGAAGCACCATTGACCGGATTGTCTCCCGTCCGCAAAGCCGGATCCTGAAGCCCTACTATGCCGGGTTTCCCTTCCAGATGAAATACATTGATGAAATCATCAGGTCGGATTTTCTCGGGCTGACCCCGGTCACCATCCTGGCGGTTATGCTCGTGCTTTTCCTGAGTTTCCGGACCCTGCGGGGAATCTTTCTCCCCATTCTCACCGTCCTGTTTGCCACTATCTGGACCCTCGGTTCGATTCACGCCTTTGGCCGGGATATGAACATGCTTTCCTCCATCATCCCGGTGCTTCTGATTGCCTGCGGGAGCGCCTACGGGATTCACGTGGTGAACCGCTATTACAACGAGGTGAAAACCCCGGAAAACAAAATCCCGGGCCTTATCCAAACCATGAAACAGATTACCGTCCCGGTCTTCCTGGCGGCCCTGACCACCCAGATCGGGTTTGGGACCTTCGCCTATTCCGACATGCCTCCCGTCCAGGAGGCGGGAATTTTCATCGCCGCGGGAATCGGTTTCGCTTTCCTGATCGCGGTCACCTTCATCCCGGCCACCCTGGCCATTTTGAAAGCCCGGCCCGCTCCCGTGAAAAAACCCGGGGAAAGCCGGGTGGCCACTTTTGTCTATAACCTTTTCGCCCGTTTCTCCAATTTCCCGATTAAATACCGCTGGCCCATCATTATCATTTGCATCATCATCACGTTAACCTCGATCTCCGGCCTCCCCCGTCTCACCCGTGAGGTCAATTTCGTCGAATATTTCAAAAAGGACAGCCCGGTCCGGGTCGCGGAAAACTTCACCCGGGAAACCTTCGGGGGCTCCGAACCCATCCTGGTAGACGTCCGGGGAGACATTCTGAACCCCTTTGTTTTGAAGGAAATGCGCCAGCTGGGCCAGTACCTCGACACTATCATTTATACCAGCAACCCCCAGTCTGTCGCGGACCTAATCATGGAGGCCAACTACCAGCTCAACGGCCGTTATTCCATCCCGGATAATCCCGAGGGCGTCGCCAACCTCTACCTGTTTCTGGAAGGCAATGAATTCGTCGACCTGCTGGTCAAAAAGGGAAACCAGGAAGCTCTCATTCAAACCACTCTGAGCACATACAACACAAAAAGGCAGATATACACCGTGGGCAAGCTCCAAGAGTATTTTAAAAATCATACCACCGGGAAGAGCAAGGTGGTTGACCTCGAAAAGCTCGATCCCGCCACCCGGGAAAAAGTTGTCCAGAATCACCTTGATTTGTTGAGAGATAATATTGGCAACCTGATCAAGGCCACCTCCAAAAAGCAGGGAAATCCGGAGAAGATGGAAGAGTTCTCTTCCCTTTCCCCGAAAATCAAAGAGATCCTGACTTCCGGGATTAGCCAGCCCCTGGCCGAGCTTGATCAAGCCCAAAAGGAACGTTTCTCGGCCTCACTGCGGGAATATCTCGCCTCCCCCCAGGCGGAAATCGAAATCAAGGATGAAAAGTTAATCGAAAACATGGTCCTGGCCACCCTTAAAACGATTTCCCAGGGAAAATCCAGCCCGTCCCAGGTAGAGTCCGCCCTTACCCCTCTCTTAAAATCAAAAAAGATAAAAACCACCCCGGAGACAATTTCTTCCCTGGCCCAGTCCCTTTCCAATCGGATCCTGGAGAAGCTTAATGCCGAGGAAATTGAGCTTTTAGGGCAAAAAATAATTGCGCTTTTACCCCCCCAGTTCGGAACCGACCATAATTTCGTCAAATATCTTCACGGATACCTCTGGGAACTTTATGACCGGAGGATCGCGCTCCCGGAATCCTTCCCCCTCGGATCCGCCCCGGTCGAATCAGAAATCACCGCGCTTTTCCAGGAAACCGGCGGACCCGTGATGTTCAACAAGCTCTATCCCTCGCTCGTTAATAACATGATGCAATCCATCTTTCTCGCCCTGTTCCTGGTTTTGATCCTCATGATGATCCAATTCAAATCTGTTCAGGGAGGCCTGATCGCCATCGCCCCCATCTGCCTCACCGTTCTGACTAACTTCGGGGTTATGTCTTATTTTGGCATCCCCGTAGATGACACCACCATGATGGTATCCTCCATTGGAATCGGGATCGGGATCGACTACACCATTCACTTTACTTCCCGCTTCCGCGAGGAACTGGAAAAAACCCATGATAATATCCCCCTGGCCCTGGAACAGACTTTCGAAACCACCGGCCGGGCTATCATGATCAACGCTATCTCGGTCACGATGGGTTTCATCGTCCTCGTTTCAAGCAGTATCGTCCCCACCCAGAGGTTCGGCTGGCTCCTGGCCCTCTTGATGGTGATCAGTTCCATTGGGGCCCTGACCCTTCTCCCCGCTCTCCTCCTCTCGACCAAGATGAAATTCATCAAGAAATAATTAATGTCCGAAGTCTCCGGTCGCAGGTTTTTAATGAAACTCCCCGCGGCAAGACCGCGGGGTATCTAAATCAAAAAGACTCTTATGTTGTCTATCGTCATTCCTGCGAAAGCAGGAATCCAGACTTGGAAACAATTGGATTCCGCATCAAGTGCGGAATGACAGGAATTCGGCAAAAGTGGTACATTGATTCCCGATTATTTTAAAAAGGAGGAATAAATGAACAAAACAGTCAGAAAGCAGAAAGCCTTTTTCCTCTCCGTATTTTTACTTCTCACCTTTTACCTTTCACCCTTCACCTGCCTTTCCTGGGCGCTCACCGCGGATGAGGTCGTGGACAAGGTCGACGCGGCCATGCGCGAGGCCAAGGACAGCGTGGCTATGAGCAAGATGATCCTGGTGGAAAAAGACGGAAGTGAGCGGGTCCGCCAAATCAAGGCTTACTTTAAGAATAATCCCAAAGGTGACGACCTCACCCTGACCCGGTTTCTCACCCCCGCCGATGTCAAGGGAGTTAGCTTCCTCTCGCTTTCTGAGAATGAGATGTATCTCTACATGCCCGCCTTCGGCAAGATCCGGCGGATCGCCTCCCATGTCAAGCACGAAAGCTTCATGGGCACGGACTTTTCTTACGACGATATCGGGAAAACCAAATATAAGGGCGATTACGACCCCAAGATCGTGGAAGAAACCCCCGCCGAATATGTTATCGAAGCCACGCCCAAGCCCAAGGCGGAAGTCGGCTATTCCAAGGTCAAGCTCTGGGTCGGCAAGGAAAACTGGATCCCAACCAAAATCGAGTTCTACCACTCCAAGAAGGGATCGTTATTGAAGGTCCTGACCAACTCCCAGATCGAGAATATCCAGGGTCACTGGACCCCCCGGAAGATGGTGATGGAGAACGTGGAAGACAAGCATAAGACCGTGATCGAGGTTACCGAGATCAAATACGATACCGGCCTCTCCAACGATATCTTCAGCCAGAGGAACCTGAAACAGGCGGAGTAAAAAATCTTTAATGACCGGTAGGCGCAACCTTTAGGTTGAGGTATTTCGTAGGAGAGCAGACGAAGTACCTTCCCTGGAAAAAAGTTTTACCGTGTTTGATTACATGCAGATAAAAAATCCCATGACTGCGGCCGATATCATACGCAGGCTGAAGCCTGCGGCTACCACGATTCTTTTTTTCTCCCTATTCTTTTCCATTTTCACTATACCCGTTAGGGCCGAAGACAAGGTTGATGTTAAGGGATTTCTCAGCGTCGATAAGCGCTTCCTGGTCCCGAAAAGCCACACCCCGATTATCGATTTTTACAACAATCTCCAGGTCGAGGCCCGCGCCAAACCGGCTGAAAGGGTCAGCGCCCTGGCCAGCCTGGATGTCCGATACTATGACTTCCCCCGTCCCACGAACAATCTTGAGTCTTTGCAGGAAATCAACACCCCCGCCCCGGCCGAGTTCAGCCTCTGGGAGGGCTACATCGACATAAACGGTTTTTTGTTTAAGGATCTCGACCTCCGGGTAGGTAAGCAAAGGATCGCCTGGGGAACCGCCGATAAGCTCAACCAGACCGACAACCTGAACCCCGACGACTATTCCGATCCTTTGGATTTTGGACGCAAGTTTCCCTCCACGGCATTTCTGGCCACCTATTACATCAAAGATTGGCAATTGATCGGGGCCTGGGTTCCTACGATCCGGCCGGCCCTGCTCCCCACGTCCGGTTTCAACCTGGAAGCCTTGATGCCATCTAATTTTTCCCAGTTGCCCGGCAATATCACTTTTATTCCTGGAAACATTAAAACCGAATACCCCTCGTTTACCTTTCCCCATTCGATGGGAGCGTTGAAAGTTAAAGGGCAACTCCTTAACACGGATTTTTCCGTCAGCTACTTCCATGGCTACGATGACACCCCCCTCCCCGCCCAGGTCTCCATCACCAACCTCACGCCGGCAGAAGTCTCGGCCGATGTAACCTTGAAACTTCCTGATATCGATGTCATCGGTTTTGACCTGGCGGGCGAGCTTTTTACGGTTGGCTTTTGGGCCGAAGGAGCAGCTCTTTTCCCGGGGGAAGAAATCCAGGTCGCGGTTCAGGCTGAGGATACCAACCTTCAACCTTTAATCGACGCCCTTCTTCCGGAGGAAGGAATCGTAGCCCTTAAAGACCAACCGTATTTCAAATACACCGTCGGAGGAGATTATACCTTTAAAAACGGGATTTATTTAAACTGCCAGTACATGCACGGTTTTTTCACCGAGGCGGGCGTGGACAACCTGGGGAATTATTTTATCGGCCGGGCCGAAAGAAAATTCCTCCATGACAAAATCAAGCCCAGCTTTTCCGGGGGACTGGCCACCATGGCCTTAACCAGCCGGAAACGTTTCGAGGATACCCTGACTTATTTTCTGGTCCCCGAGATTCAATACCTGGGAATCGACAACCTGGAAGTTACCCTTGGTTATTTCGCCATCGCCGGGAAAAAAGGCACCATTTTCGGCTCCATGACCGACCAGGACCAGATCTACCTGAAGGCCAAATTAAGTTTTTAATTTGTTGTCCTCTTGTCATCCCCGCGGAAGCGGGGATCCAGGGATGAAAGACTGGATTCCCGATCAGGTCGGGAATGACGGAGAAAGAAACCCAACCGAGGATTTCGGGTTAGCCTAGCCTCGGGGCGGGGCGACGTAAGATCACGAGTGAAAATCAGGTTTTGGAATTCTGGGTCGGGGAATTTGATTTGTTTCTGGTCCGGCTGAGATAAATCAACCGGCCAAACCATTCCCAGAAACTCTGGAAGGTTTGCACCACCCGGGGAACCGGGACGATATATTTCTTCCCCAGCTTATTTTTCCCGAAATTGTCGGGGCGCACCTCGTTCCGATCCGGGATCTCGATCTCGGCAATGATCATCCCCTCTTCCATGCCGAGTCTTTTCACCAGTTTACCATCGGCGGAGACCACCGCGGACTGGCCGAGAAAAGGCATCGACACCCGCAGACCGGACAAAGGAATCCGGGACCGGAACCTTCCTGACCGGTTAGCAAAAACGACCGGGACGCCCAGCTCTTCCGCCATGCGGATCGGAGCCACTTGGGCGTTTCTCCGGAGATTCCAGTCCACCCCCTTGAATAATCTCCCCGCTCCCGGGACCTGGAGCGACGGCCAGGCGCAGCTGACCAGGACCAGGTCTACTTTTCCCCTCAAACCCTCCAGGGTATCGCGGTAAACCACGTCCCAGCAGATCGCCACCCCGATCCGGGCCAAACCGGTGGTAAAAACCCCCGGGGTGTCCCCGGGGCGGAAATAGATATTTTCCCAGAACGCGGGGTGACGCTTCCGATAAAATAGAGAGGAACGATCCGGGGTGGTGATCACCAGGGTGTCAAAGTAATCATCTTGATTTTTCTCGTATAAACACCCGGCCAGGTAGATATCCAGACTGGCGCTCAACTCCTTCATCCAGGAAACCGTAGGGCCGTCCCGGGGTTCGGAAAATTCAAGCAGCCTGTCGGTGTAGGTATATCCGAGGTTAAAAAATTCGGGCAGGACCACAAGTTTAGATCCGGCGCTGACCGCCTTTTCGATCCAATCCTTGGCCTTTTCCAAATTCTCCGCCACTTCAAAAGGGCGGCTGTTGATTTGTAAACTCGCGACCCTGATCATCTACCGACGAAAAGCCTTTCCGAGAGGATCGAAGGCAACCCGGCCTTTTCTATCCTGCCACTGGCGCTTTTAATATCATACTTCACCCGCTGGACTTCATAAATCCAGGTTTCGGTATCGAACACCGCATAGACCGCACGGGGATCGCCATCCCGGGGTTGTCCCACCGCCCCCACGTTAATCACCCAGGTGCATTCCGGGTCCAGTCGGACCGGGGAAGATTCCACCCCGTTAAAATTGAAAATCTTGATCTCGTCTTTTTTCCCGGCCCGGGAATGGTTGTGCCGGAAAGCCAGCCCGATGTGGGCGTGCCCGACGAAAACCATCGGAATTCCCTGGTCTTCCATCCAATTCCAGATTTCAAAAACCTCGTTAATATCGATCACGTAACCAAAGCGTTCGGGATCGACCGGAGACCCATGACAAAACCCGATTCCTTCTTCCCGGTGGAAAAAGGGCCGGGTGGAAAGCCACTCCCGGTGGGAGGGGTTGATTACCTTTTCCGTCCATTCAATCGCTTCCCGGGCATAATCCACAAACCAATCCATGGGAAGCCTTCCGGTTAAAGCCGCGTCGTGATTTCCCACCAGGGCCACGTGGGCCATTTCCCGGATGATCCGGCAGCAATCGTTGGGGTCCGCCCCGTATCCAACCGCGTCCCCCAGGAAAATCAGGCGATCAATCTTCTCTGACTTGAGCGCTAAAGCCACCGCCTTCAAAGCTTCAAAATTGGAATGAACATCGGTAAATATTCCCAGCCTCATAATACTCCAATTACCACCATCATTTAACCCTAGTCGAAGTTTTCGCCCGGTTATCCCAGACATTATTCGGGGAAATTTAAGCCTAACCGGCAACTTTTTCAATATTTTCCCATCTAAATGGTTGACAGCCGTTTAAAGATACGTAAAATAGTAGGAAAATGGGGACTAAGCGTTTTACGGTATTAATTATTCCGGAAAAGACTGACCAGCTCCGGCGCGTGAGATTTCCTGCCTGGGGCATACGGGCGGGGATCATTCTTTTTGCCGCCTCCTTCCTGGTTTTCATCCTCATGACCGGGCTTTATCTGAATTCCCATTCTCGATTAAAAGAGCTGGCTTATCTTAAAAGCGAGAATCAAACCCAGAAAACCCAGATTTATGAACTGGCCAGCAAGGTGGACAACCTGGACAACCAGCTTTCCCGCCTCCGGCAGTTTAACAACCGGCTTCGCGTCATCACCGGGTTGGAGAAAAAATCGGAAGACGAGCTCTCTCCTCTGGGAATCGGGGGCTTGGATAATGGGGAGAAAACCTATCCGATCCTGGGAAACCTGGAAGAGGTAATTATCCGCCGGATGAATTCCGAGTTGGAAAGATTGAAAAACGAGGCCTTCCTCGAAGAAGTCAGCCTCCAGGATCTAAACGAGTTCGTTCAGGATCAGAAATCGATCCTTTCCGCCACCCCTTCCATCTGGCCCACCCGGGGTTGGCTCACTTCCGGTTTTGGCATGCGGATTTCACCCTTCACCGGACTCAACACCATGCATCAAGGCCTGGATATCGCCACCCAGATCGGAACCTCGGTTCAGGCCCCGGCGGACGGGATCGTCAGTTTCGCCGGCTTCACCCCCGAACTGGGGAAAGTCGTCGTTCTCGATCACGGCTATGGGATTACCACCCATTACGGGCATTTATCTGAAATCAAGGCCCGACTGGGAAACCGGGTGAAGCGGGGCGAGGTCATCGCCAATGTTGGAGATACCGGGCGATCCACCGGGCCCCACCTGCATTACGAAGTCCGGCTTAACGAAATTGCGGTCAACCCGAAGAAATATATTTTAAATTAACTTCCTTCCCTCCTTCCTTCCTGCCCCTGAGAATTTCCCCGGAGAGTTTTTTCCGTTCTTGGATAAAAGTATTATAATTTCGCTTGGTTAAAACTTGATTTTTCCGTTTGGCGAATAATTCAAGCGTCAGGAACCTGGGAACAAATGCCTAAAAGTTTTTTGGAAAAAATCTTCGGGAGCAAGAATGACCGGGAGCTCAAGCGCATCCAGCCCCTGGTGCAGCAGATTAATTCCCTCGAACCGCAAATCTCCCAGATGAGCGATGCCGAACTCAGGGCCTTTACCCCCCGCCTTAAGGAACGTCTGGCCCAGGGAGCGTCCCTCGAAGACATCCTCCCCGAGGCTTTCGCGGTGGTCCGCGAGGTTTCCCGGCGCACCATCCACCTGCGCCCCTTCGATGTCCAGTTGATCGGCGGGGTCGTCCTCCACCAGGGCAAAATCGCGGAAATGAAAACCGGGGAAGGAAAAACCCTGGTGGCCACCCTCCCGATTTATCTGAACGCGCTTCTGGGCAAAGGGGTTCACCTCGTCACCGTGAACGACTACCTGGCCCGCCGGGATGCTGAGTGGATGGGGCCGATCTACCGTTTCCTCGGGCTCGAGGTGGGGGTGATCGTTCACGGGCTCTCCGACCCGGAGAGAAAATCCGCCTACAACACCGACATCGCCTACGGAACCAACAATGAATTCGGATTCGACTATCTCCGGGACAACATGAAATTTCGGATCGAGGATTACGTCCAGCGGGAGCTCCACTACGCGATCGTGGACGAGGTGGATTCCATCCTGATTGACGAGGCCCGCACCCCCCTGATTATTTCCGGACCGGCCGAGGAATCCACCCAGCTTTATCATTCCATCGACCAGGTCATCCCCCGTTTGAAGAAACCGAGCCGGGAAGACCTGGATAAAGGCATCAAGATGATCGAGGAGGAACAACGCGAATTTCGGGAGAAATTCGACTGCTGGATTGACGAAAAGGGGCGTTCCGCCTTCGTTACCGAGTCGGGAGTGACCCACCTGGAACAGCTTCTCCGGATTCCCAATCTTTATGACCCTTCCAACATTGAGATTGTCCATCACGTCAACCAAGCCCTGAAGGCCCATACCATCTTCCAGAAAGACGTGGATTACATCGTCAAGGAAGGCGAAGTTCTCATCGTGGATGAATTCACCGGAAGGCTGATGCCCGGTCGCCGCTACTCCGACGGTCTCCACCAGGCTCTGGAAGCCAAGGAACATGTCAAGGTGGAACGGGAGAACCAGACCCTGGCCACGATTACTTTCCAGAATTATTTCCGGATGTTCAAAAAACTGGCGGGTATGACCGGAACCGCTGATACCGAGGCCGCGGAATTCTCCAAGATCTACAACCTGGAAGTGATGGTAATCCCCACCAATATGCCGATGATCCGGATAGATCACCAGGACATGATCTACAAAACCGAAACCGAAAAATTCCGGGCGGCGGTCCGGGAAATCAAGGAGTTACACGCCCAGGGCCAGCCGGTCCTGGTCGGGACTATTTCCATTGAAAAATCCGAAAAGCTCTCCCACCTGCTCAACCGGGATGGTATCCATCACCAGGTCCTGAACGCCAAGCACCATGAGCGGGAAGCTGATATCATCGCCCAGGCCGGCCGGGTCGGCACCTTGACCATCTCCACCAACATGGCCGGCCGGGGGACCGACATCATGCTCGGCGGCAACCCGCAGAAACTGGCGCTGAACTCGGTCAGCAAGGAAGCCACCCCCGAAGAAATCCAGTCCCAGGTCGAGAAGTTCCGGAAAACCTCCGAGGAGGATAAAGCCAAGGTCATCGAGTTCGGCGGTCTCCATATCCTGGGCACCGAGCGGCACGAGAGCCGCCGGATCGACAACCAGCTCCGGGGCCGTTCCGGCCGCCAGGGCGACCCGGGATCCTCCCGTTTCTACCTGTCCCTCGAGGACGACCTGCTCCGGATTTTCGGCTCGGACCGCATCTCCCGGATCATGGACCGCCTGGGGATGGAGGAAGACCAGCCGATCGAACACGGCCTGGTCAGCCGGGCGATCGAAAACGCCCAGAAAAAGGTGGAAGCCCAGAACTTCGAGATCCGCAAGCGCCTGCTCGAATACGACGACGTCATGAACCAGCAGCGCACCGTCGTCTACAAAGAGAGGCGCAGCATCCTTTCCGCCGAGGATCCCCGCCCCCTCTTTTTCGACATTTTAACCGAGGTGACCGAAGACCTGGTTTCCACCTATACCGATCCCAAAAGCCCCTCGGAAAATTGGAACTGGGAAGAAATCCGGACCGGTGTTCTCCGGCAGACCTCCCTCAACCTCGAAATAAAACCGGAGGAAATGGAGGGGTTGCGGCCGGAAGGCCTGACTGAAATCATCCTGGAACAGGCCCGGGCCCTCTTTAAAAAGAAGGAAGAGGAGTTTGGCGTCCAGACCATGACCCAGCTTCTTCATTTTCTCCTCCTCTCCACTCTGGACGCCCTCTGGAAAGATCATCTGCTCGGGATGGACTACCTAAAAGAGGGGATCGGTCTCCGCGGTTACGGCCAGAAAGACCCTCTCCAGGAATACAAGCGGGAAGGCTATGACATGTTTATGTCCATGATCGGTCTCTTCAAGTCGGATGCGGTGGAAAGGATGTTCCGGATCCAGATCCGCCGCGAGGAAGAGGTGGAACGGATGGAACAGCGCCGGAAGAAACAGGCCGCCCTGCATCTCGGCGTGGGGGGAGACAGCAAGGCCCAGACGGTCAAGCGCAAAAGCGACAAGGTCGGACGGAACGACCCCTGCCCCTGCGGCAGCGGACTTAAGTATAAAAAGTGCTGTGGGAAATGAATTCTGCTGGTAACCAGCAACAGGTGACCGGTAACCGGCACAAATATGACCGGATAAAATCCCAGGTTCCAAATCCCAGGCAAGTCCCGATTACAAAAAAATTGTCCCAACCAACTTCGGAGAAATGAATGTTTAAAAACAAATCCAAACTGGTCGTTCCCGGCTTTCAATTCTCCGCGGTCAAGTGCGGGATCAAGTATGAAAATCGCCTGGATCTCGGACTGGCCTGGTCGGAAGGCCCCGCCTCCGTCGCCGGTGCCTTTACTACCAATCTGATCAAGGCGGCTCCCGTGGTTATTTCCCAAAACCGGGTCCACTCGGGAATTGCCCGGGCCATCCTGGTCAACAGCGGGTATGCCAATACCTGCACCGGCCGTCAGGGATATAGCGACGCGAATCTTCTGACCTCCGAGGTGGCCCGGATCCTTGGGGTTCCCGCAGGTTCCATCTTGGTCGCCTCCACCGGCACGATCGGGATTCCCCTGCCGGTCGAGAAAATGAGGAATTCGCTCCCTCCCCTGGTTAAAATCCTTAACCCGGAAAAGGCCAACGACTTTATCCAGTCTATCCTCACCACCGACACCTTTCCCAAGGTGGTTTATACCCGGAAAGTGATCGGAGGCAGGAAAGTCACCCTCTTTGGGATCGCCAAGGGAGCGGGGATGATCATGCCCAATATGGCCACGATGCTTTCCTTCGTTTTTACCGATCTCGCCATCCCCGCCCCGCTTCTCCGTCCGATTTTTAAAGTTGCGGTTGACGAGAGCTTTAACCGGATCACGGTGGACGGTGACACCTCGACCAATGATACCGCCCTCTGCCTGGCCAACGGGCTCGCCGGGAACGGCAGGCCCCGGGGACGATCTTTATCCCAGGTTGAATCCCTGATTACGGAAACCCTGAAGGAACTGGCGAAAATGATTGTCCTGGACGGCGAGGGAGCCACCCGGTTGGTGGAAATCCTGGTCGAGGGAGCCAGAAACCCCCGGGAAGCAGACCTCGTGGCCCGGACGATTGCCAACTCGCCCCTGGTGAAAACCGCCATCTACGGGGCGGAACCGAACTGGGGCCGGATTATCGCCGCGGCCGGTCGGAGCGGGGTAAGAATCAACCCTGACCGGGTTGATATCCGGTTCGGCGATCTCCCGGTAGTCCGCTCCTCCCTGGGTATCCCGGGGGCGCAGAAAAGGGCGATCCCTCTCTTAAAAAAGAAAGAGGTCAAAATCCGGGTCAACCTGAACCAGGGAAAAGCCCGGGCTTCGATCTTGACCTGCGATTTCTCAGAAGGTTACGTGAAAATCAACGCCGGGTATATGACTTAACAGGTCAAATTCCATTTACTGATAACCTGTTACCGGTCACCGGTTATTGGCCACCTTTTTTACTTCCTACCTTTTCCTCATTTTTGCCTTCTCGTGTTCGAGATATTGACATCTTTTCAAACTATGATAAAAGAATTCAGTCAATTTGATCGATCCGATTTGGAAGGATTATCGGTATAATTAGGATTATCTTGCCTTCTATTAAAAGGCAAAAGTGCAACTAAGGAGGAAGGAAATGCAAAGAAGGGTCGCAATCGTCGGGTACGCCCAATCCGAGTACCAGTTCAATGTGCCCCGCACCCGGGAGGACCAGGTCTTCGACGTGGTGAAGGCCGCCCTCCGGCACGCCGGGATTCTCCGGGAGGAAGTAGACAGCGTGGTCACAGCCTCTTCCGACTTCCTGGACGGGAGAACCATCTCCAATGTCTTCCTTTCCATGGCCGTGGGCGCCTACCAGAAAGATGAGTCCAAGGTCGAGGAGGACGGCACGGGGGCCCTGCTATACGGGCTGATGCGGATCCTGGCGGGGACGCATGACGTGGTTACCATCGAGGCGCATACCCTGGCCTCCACCATTAATCCCCACCAGATTCTATTTTACTCTTTGGATCCTCTCTTCGACCGGCAGGTGGGCTTGATGAATGACATCGCCGCCGCTGCCATCCAGGCCCGAATGTACATGAAGAAATACTCCGTTCCCGAGGAAGCCGTGGCCATGGTTTCGGTCAAGAACCTGGCCAATGCCGCGCTCAATCCCCTCACCCACCGGAAAATGCCGGACCTGACCGTGGAAGAGGTTCTGAATTCCAAGCTTTATTACGAGCCCATCCGGGAACTCATGATCCCGCCCATTACCGACGGGGTTTGCGCCCTGATCCTCGCCTCCGAGGAAAAGGCACGGGAAATCACGGACCGCCCGGTCTGGATCGAAGGGGTCGGTACTTACCAGGATTCTTATCTACGAGACAGAGACCTGACCCGGTTCGAATCCCTGGGTAAAGCCGCGGCCAAGGCCTACGAAATGGCCGGGATCAAGGATCCCTACCGGGAAATTAATGTTTTCGAGGTTTCGGAAAAATTCGCCCACGAGGAGCTGATGATTTACGAAGCCCTCGGGCTCGCCCGGGAAGGACACGGCCAATCCCTGATCGAAAAAGGCCTGACCAACCGGGAAGGAGAGATTCCGGTCAACCCGAGCGGCGGGGCGCTGTCCGCCGATCCCATCTGCGCCACCGGCCTGACCCGGGTCATCGAGGCGGCCCGGCAGATCCGCGGTGATGCAGGCGGCTGCCAAATCCCTTACGTGGAACGGGCCTTGGCCCACGGACAATTCGGAATCTGTGCCCAGAAAAACACGGTTTTCATTTTAGGAGGTGACCAATAATGCTGAGAAACGCTGCAATCATCGGATGCGGCCAGACCAAGCATTCCGGCCGGCGCCGGGATGTAAACCAGGCCGAACTGGTTTCGGAAGCGGTTCACAATGCCCTCGAAGATGCCCAGGTTTCCCTTAAGGAAGTGAATGCCTTAGTGGTAGGGAACATGCAGGGCTTTGGAGGGGTGGCTAATCCCGACCTCTGGATTGGGGACTGGATCGGAGCCCCGGGGAAACCGGTCCTGCGGATCGCCACCGGCGGAACCACCGGCGGCTCGGTCGGCCAGGGGGGATTCTACTCGGTAATGTCCGGGCTCTACGACATCGTCGTAGCCACCGCTTGGGAAAAACACTCCGACAGCAAGGAAGCCGGGGCTACCACCGGTCTGCTCCACGTGGCCCTCGCCAACTTCTTCCACGCCTTCGGCTACGGTCTCTCGATGAAAAATCTCCTGGCCACCTCGGCGGTCGGAGCCGCCGCCGGCGTGGCCGCCTACCAGGCCCGATTCTACATGCACCGTTCCGGCTGCCGGTCCGAGCATTTTGACATGGTGGCCGCCAAGGCCAGGAGAAACGCGGCCAGGAACAAATACGCCCATCTCCAATGGCCGAACTGCACCCCCGAGGATATCCACAAGACCGAGCTGATCGTCGATCCCTTCCGTTACGGTCATGTCTGCCCGGCGAGCGACGGCGCCTCGGCGATCGTGATCGCCTGCGAGGACATCGCGCTCAAGAAGTGCAAGCGCCCGGCCTGGGTCAAGGGCCTGGCTTCTTATTCCGACGAGGAAACCCAGATGCAGAGCGAAAGCGGCGGCGGGGTCGGCGTGCTCGATCCCTCCGAGCAGATGGGCGCCCGGCTGTCGGCGATGAAAGCCTATCAGCAGGCCGGGATCAAGGACCCCAAACAAGAGATAGACGTAGCCGAGATCTACCAGCCCTTCCCCAGCCAGGAGCTCCTTTTCTCCGAGAAGCTCGGGCTCTTCGACGAAGGAAAAGCCTGGATCGCCATGGAGAAGGGCGAAACCGAGATCAATGGGAGGATGCCCTGCGATCCCTCGGGCGGGGTGAACGCGACCAACGCGATCGGTTCCTCCGCCCTCCAGCGCATCCTGGAAGCCGGCTTGCAGGTGATGGGAAAAGCCGAAGACCACCAGGTGCCGAAGAAAGTCCGGAACGCCGTGGCCCACGGCTGGGGCGGCGTCACCAATTACATTACGGTTACGGTTCTGGGCGAAACCCCCGCCCCCAGGAGGTAGGACCATGGCATACCTTAAAGACCAAAGACGCGAGACAATGATGGTGGAAGGCTCCTGGAACATCGGGGCTTATCGTTATAAAGGCTCCACCCAGCTCCAGGAATACGTGGACGGCTTGAAGGAGAAAAAACTCATCGGCTCCCTCTGCCCGGGCTGCGGCAAGGTGATCGTCCAGCCCCGGAACATCTGCGGGCGCTGTCACCGGAGGATGGACAAAAGGATGGTGGTGAGCCACAAAGGCACCATTACCTGCTTCGTAATCAGCCCCCCGATTGAGAAAGGCAAGTATAAGATCATCGGGATGGATCCGGTCGAGGCCGGGGTAATCCAGGAAGGCGCCATCCTGGTCCCGGTTTTTGTCCGCTTCGACGGCGCGGATTCCAACATCAACACCATCCTGCTTAACTGCCCCCCGGAGAAGGTTCATATCGGCATGCGGGTGAAAGCGGTCTTCGTGGAGAACCCCGAGGGCAAGCTCAGCGACCTGGAAGGGGTAGAGCCCCTCAAGGAATAACCGGGGTGACAGTTTCGGAAACTTTCAAAAGCTGACAAATACCGAGAGGAGACACCAATGACGGCGGAAAAAATCCAGGCGGTCGAGACCAACACCCTGCCCTACGCGGCCGGGTTTTGCTGGTCCACCGGTTTTTTAATGGAGAAATTCATCAAGTCGCTGGCCAAGAAGGAAATTTGGGCCGCCAAGTGCCCGCGGTGCGGTTATACTTATGTCCCGCCCCGGAACCGCTGCGGCCAGTGCGATGCCAAGATCGAAGAAAAAGACCTGACCAAGCTCTCGGGCAAGGGAATCCTGGTCGGGTTCACCAAGGCCTACGTCCAGCTGGACGCTTCGAGCAAATTCGTGGACCTGGATGAGCCCATTTTCATCGGGGCCGTCAAGCTTGACGGGGCAGACTCAAACCTGTTCATGCAGATTGCCGAAATTGATCCCCAAGATATCAAGGAGGGAATCAAGGTCCAGGTGAAATGGCAGGATCAAACCCAGGGGGCGATTTCAGATATCCAATACTTCACCCATTACACCGGGTGAGTGATTATAAGAAAACAGATTGAAAAGTTGGTAAAGGAGCCCGGAAACGGGCTCTTTTTTTCGCGCGGGATTCCCGCTTATTTTCGCAGGCTGAAGCCTGCGGCTACCAAAAGTCTCTCTCCCCGCTCGTTGCTCTATGCCCTATGCCCCAGGCTCTATGCTATTTCCTACGGGCACCGCGTATCGGTATTCTGCAAACCCTGGATAAATTGATCGTTTGCCGGAAAAGGATCACAACCATGATTTTGGCCGCAGACAAAATCCCACTGCGGCGCCGCCTTGGAATGACAATCGAAACAATTCATTTTGGCAAAATTTCTCGTCTCTGCCTTTCCGCGGGTGATGATGGTGGTAGTGGTACCGGTTATCGCCAGGGCGAAAAATTCCCAGTCGTTGGTTTCCGGGCTCCATCCCTTGATTCGTTTTACCATAGCTTCCATCGGCAGCAACTGAATGATCGTGCCGGGCGGGAAAGTTCCCCCGTTGGGCGAGTTAGCCACCTTCAGGGCTTCAGCCAGGTTATCCGCCCCTAATTTGTTGGTAAGGTAGTAGGGCGCAATATATTCCCAGTTCTTGATGCACTCGAAATCCGAGGCCTGCATATCCAGGTCCTGGTTGATGATTTTATTCTGGCTCCCTCCGCCGCACCCCGCTCCTAAAACTACGGCAAAAAATAACAGGAAAAAAGCAAAACCATACGATTTTTTCCCTCTGGCCATCTTTCTCCCCCTCTCCTTTATTGAAAAATTCAATTGAAGGTTAGAAGTAATTATAAAGTATTGCCGTCTTTCGGCCAATAGAATTCGCAAAGACGGAACACGGGGTTGTGCCGCCGCGAAGGCTCAACCGATGAAGCTTCTTCGCGGGTCGAGTAGGCGGAGGGTCAGGACTTCGTCCAACGTGGGCGGTTTAATGGCTTCGAGGTTCGAAGCCACCTGGAGATTCCATCCGCAGGTTTCCTTGATTTTCCGGACGAGTTCCTCCCCCTTTTCCCCCTCTTTCCCCTGGAAGTATCCGGCCAGTTTCAGTTCTTCCTTTACCGATTCCCTGCGGTATACCCCCATGTTGGTGATCAGGGTCTTGACCCTCACCCCGGGACCGGTAATATACGGCACCTTTTTCACCAGCCGGTTCAGGCCCTGGTTGCAGATCAGGATCACCTCTTCCGCCGTGCTCATCACATCATTAGCACCGCCGGAACCCACCAGGTAATATACATCGGGAATCTTGGTGGAATTGATATTCCCCAGCCGGTCCACCTGTCCCGCTCCCAGGACCCCCAGGCACCGGCTGTTTGGATTGGCCACCAGCAGCCCCAGGGAGGTGAAAGAATCCATCGCCATTTTCACGGTGGGAAACGTCCCGTAATTGAACAAAAACGGGCTTCCCGGCCGGGGGGCATAACCGAGCAGACCGATCTCGGCGATCAGGTCCACGGGAACCCCCTGACGCTTCAGGTGATAATAAGCCATCCAGGAGGACAGCGTGGAGGCTCCGATCCCGGCCAGAACGGACTTGAACCCGTGTTTTTTCACCTTTTCCATGATGATCCGGGTGGAAGCCACGGTCAGTTGCTCGTTCTCGGTGCACTCCTTCGTCAGCGGGAGTTTTTCCGAAAAAGTCTCCAGCTCGGACCTCCAGGCATCGGGATGGCCGAGTCCCCGGAGTTTGAGCAGATGGTCGGATCCCAGTTTCTTTAAATAACCCTCGTGACTCCCGGGGCCCAGGATCCATTCCTCAATCCATTTCGAGAAGGTTTCGCGTTTCTGGGTGGCCTCCCGGAAATTAATGATGAAGTCGTAATCCTCCGCGTAGCTGTCAAACTCGGGAACCCCCAGGTTGACCATCCCGCCCGGGTGCCCGCCGAAAGGCGCTTCGGCCACCCCGCGGACATACATCCCCGGCAGGCGCACCAGGTGTGAATACCGCCGGATAAAATCCGAATCCACGATTTTCTCCACGGTCACGATGGTGCCCTTCCGGGCGGCGAACGCTCCCCAAATCCCCTCCGAGTACGGAGGGGCCAGAATGGTATTCCCCGCCCGGTCGGCCGCCCAGCCGTGGACCAGGACGATATCCGGGACCAGGGCCTTGACCAATCCGACTTTTTCCTCGCTCTGGCCGAATGGGTCTTCTATCTCCGCGTAACTATCATGGTTCTCCTCCGCCATTGAGCTGCCTCCGATTGACCGGATGGGAAGAAAAGGAACCCCCATGGCTCCCGCCAGCAGCATTTCCGAAAGGGCCAGGATCGACCAGTTCTCGAACTCCACAGACTTCTCGAGATAAGCACGCTGGAAGAGCTTGCTGGGCCCGGGGGTGGGATAGACATCCCCCGCGAAGGTGGTGACCAGTTTCTTCAGCATATTGAAATGGATCATGCAGAAGGCGTGCCCGAGCGAACCCAGGGTCACGAAGATAAACTTGGGATCCTTATTGTAAAACTGCCGGATGATCTCGTTGGCCGAGGCAAACGGCAAAAGATGGGTAGTCAAAGCGTGGATGGTCATCCCCGGTTCCACGCACCTGGCCACGATGGATTTGAGGTCCCCCACCTTGTCCGGACCTTCGTTGGCGTCAACCCGGAAGGTTTCGTTTATTATTTTTTCAAACCTCGGATCCATTCTTATTCCTCCCCAACTCCATCAAATTTCAGCCACCAAATCCCAAATTCCAAATAAAATAATTCAAGAGAGGAAAATGGAGGCCGGGCATCTTGCCCTGCAACTAAAGGCGGGCGGGACGCCCACCCTCCAATCCTTTCTCGCCTCTTCATTTTCCTAGGACTTAATCAACTCACTTATTACCTTATCCAGTTGCACCAGCGTTTTGTCCAGGCTGCCGGAGTTGTCGATCACGAACTCCGCCCTCCGGGCTTTTTCTTCAGGGTCCATCTGCGCTTGCATCCGGGCCTGGGACTCGGAAGCGGAAAAACCGTCCCGCTCCGACAATCTCCGCAGGCAGACCCCCTGCGGGCATTTCACCGTGATCACCGGGTGGATCCAGGAATCCATCCCGGTTTCAAAAAGCAGGGGAATCTCCAGGAAAAGCATCTCGGTTCCCGCGGAACGGTATCCCTCGATTTTTTCCAGGAGGAGCCGGGAAATTTCCGGGTGGGTAATGGCTTCCAGGTCCTTCCGGGCTCCGGCGTCACCGAAAACCACCGCCCCGAGTCTCCGCCTTCCAATCCGGCGGTCAGGGTCCAGGATATCCTTCCCAAAACGAGAAATGATCTTATCGTAAGCGGTTCTCCCCGGTTCGATGATTTCATGAGCGAGTTCATCCAGATCGATCACCGGGAACCCCCGCTCTCGGATTATTCGGGAGACCATGCTTTTCCCGCTCCCGATCCCCCCGGTAATTCCAATTATCTTCACGGCAATAATGTATGAATTAACCTGACCCCATGTCAACAGATTATGGTCATTCTCTGATTGCGGGTTTAAACTGAAAATTACTATTTTTTACATATACAATACATCGTCCCAGGGGGTTAAGAAATGGAAACCAATCAAAAAGCCAAAGTCGGTATTGGATACGGGAATAACCGGATCGAATGCGTCCGTAAGGCCTTCGCCGCCCTGGGCGGCATCCAGCAATGGGTCAAGCCGGGCCACAAGGTCCTTCTGAAGCCAAATATCATGGCGGCCCAGGGCGGCGCCCAGATCACCCATATTGATACCCTGAAAGGTTTATACCTGCTCTGCAAGGAGGCCGGGGCCAAGGAAGTCTGGGTGGGCGAGAACTCCGTCTGCGGCATGTCCCCCCGGATCCAGATGGGAATCATCGGTTACGACCGGGCCCTCGAGGACATCGGGATGAAGGTCATCTTCTTCGACGAGGAAGACTGGGTCTACCGTTTCCGCGGAGAGAATTACTGTCTGAAGGACATTCACATCCCCAAATCCCTCGTGGACGCGGATGTCTGGATCACCGTCCCGGTCGCCAAAACCCACGAGGCCTGCCTGACCACCCTGGGGCTCAAGAACAGCCACGGCATCCTCCCCGATGAAGACAAGGCCCGCCACCATCGGGGCCGGCCCTTCGGCAATTCCAGCCTCTGGGAAAAATTCGTGGACATCTACGCGATCAGCAAACCCCATCTCTGCGTGACGGACATGTTCCACGCCATGGAAGGCCAGGGGCCCGCCTTCGGCGATATCGTCGAGATGAGGCTGGTGGTCGCGAGCGCTGACTCCGTGGCCTGCGACGCCACGGTCGAGGCCCTGATGGGATTTGAGAATCTGGAATGTCCCCTCACCAAGATTGCCCACAAACGCGGCCTGGGAATCGGGGATATGAACCAAATCCAGGTGGTCGGGGAAAACCTGCTCCAGCATCGCCGGCACTTTAAACGAGCCCTCTGGCACCCGGATTCGGACCGGCCCTACTATGGGATCCGGATCCTGGCCGGGGATGTCTGCCATGGGGGCTGCCAGATGATCGTCCGCTATTTGATTGACCTCAGCCACATCCTGTTCAAGAAAATGGAACGCGAGCTCGGCCCCATCTACATCCTGGTCGGTGACAATCCTCCTCCGCCTCCCGAGAAAGCTTTTATCCTGGTTTTCGGCGACTGCGCCATCTATTCGACCTGGCATTACCAATACCGCCAGCGGCCCAAGCTGATCGGCCCCTGGTGGAAACCCCGGAAGGGATATATCGATGTCCAGGGCTGCGTCCCGGTCCAGCTCGAATGGATCCGGAGCATGGCCCACCTGGTGGAAGGATACGATCCTATGGTCTCTCTGGGAGACGCGGTCAGCGTGGTGGAGGCCGACCAGGTCACTTTTGCCGAGGGCATTTCCCTGGAAAAGAATCCCCGGCGCTGGAACTTCGACCGGGAATGGGCCCGTAAGTACGCCCGGGAGATCCAGGAATCCAAACCTCCCCGGTATATTTACGCGGCCAACGAATCGATCAAGGGACAGATCCTCCGCAAGACCGACCCGGAGGTTGACCGGATTCTCCGGGAAGCCGGGGTGGAGCCGGAGTAAAAGGGGTAGCCATGAAAGCGGAAAAATCCATGGAACCAAAGACCAGTTTTCGGCGATCCAGCACGCTGGTTTTTAAAAATTATTCGGAAGAAGAACTCATCGGCTGGGCCCACGAAAAGGTTAAAAAGTCTTGGGAACACATGTGCGAAGTGGCGGCCCTGGCGGTCGCGGGCCAGCCCGTACCTCCGGACAAATTCACCGTCGAGATCCCCCTCACCCCCTTCCGGGTCGACTACCGCGGGGCCTTCTACCTGATGCGGGACGGCGTCAACCTGCTCGTCGGGGAGCCCTGCAACCTTTTCACTATTATCCTGAGCTCCGACCGGAAAAGAATCCTGAAAGCCTACATCGAGGAAGCCCGCCTGAATAATTTCATCTCCCTGACCCCTCTCGACCCCCAGGGCGCCTGGACCAAAAAAACCCTGGAGATGATCGAGAACAATGACACCCACTACCTCACCCAGTATCTCAATGAGTATTTCCAGAAAGAGCGGAATCTCGGCGTAAACTGGGTCAAAATCGCCAACATCCATTTTTTCGGCCCCTTCCGCGACGTCCTGGAACACTTTGAGGAAAACCGGAGCTTCCGCGATCTCCTGGAAGGGTACTGGGACGCGATCAAAAAGGCTTATGCCGAGAAATGGATCGAGTTCCTGCCCGAACCGCACATCTTCGCCCGCATCCGGGAGGTCATTCACGATGAGATCATTCAATACAACCACGCCCACCTTCCCTCCGGGGATATCCCGGAGGAAACCGGGGAGGAAGAATATCCCTCCGAACCCCGGGTGGTGCTGGGCCTGGTGGGCCGCGATTATAAAGTGGCGATTAACCTGAGCCTTTCCCACCCTTACGAACTCGTCCTCAACCAGGATATGGTCGAAAGCTATCCCGGTAATGACTTGAAGGGATTCGCCCGCCACCTCTCCGAGAAGACCCGGGCCCCGCTTTCCCTCGCGCTGGCCGCCGATCCCGCGCTCAACCTGCTTTACGAGTACCTTTCCCGCCCCTTCCCTCTTCGGCGCATGGACATGTTCATTCTCTATCGCAAGCTCTTTACCTTCATTAAAAATTTTGGAACCTGGTGGAACCTGTCCCCCCGTCCTTTTTTCCTCAAGGAACGCGTCCGCTTCTGGGGCAAGCTGATCGGCTACGACATTACCCGGCTCCCGGACCAGGATCTGCCTGATCTCCTGGTGGATGGACTCGGCCTCGCCGGTTTGAGCGCCCGCTACGCCCTGGTCATCGTGGATGGAGACAAGCCCTTTGCCGCTATCATCTTTGAATTCTTCGATGGGGCGCTCCGGAAGATCAGCACCTTCCCGATCGACAAACTGGAACCAGCTTTCGCCGGCTTGACCAAGGATCGGGATGATCTGCGCGAACGCCTCTTCCGGGCCAAGCAAATCATGTGGGCCGAGGACGGCTGGGTGAATTTCGCCTTCGCGGTCCAGAAAGACCTGATCAACGCGATTTTTGACTTTCTCTTCAAGCGCAGCCTGACCAGCATTCCCAAGCTGATCGGCTCGATCGGGGATCTTCGCCTGATGCTTAAACTCGCCAAAGGCGGCGTTGCCATGTGTCCGGATTTCATTCTTAAGCGGCTCGAACCCTGGGTCAAGAAAAAAGGCCGGCTCAATATTTATCCCAAACTGATCCAAGCCGCCTTTGAAAGCAAGCGGAAGAAACCCCGCGGGCTTCTTTATGTCCGTTCCACTATCATCGTGGCGGTAATCCTGGCCCTCATTGCCTTGGGCTTGATCTTCTTGTTTGGTTAAAATAATCTTCCTCGCATCACATTCCCCGGCCCCGGCCCAGACCCCGGCCGGGGCTCCATATAACTTGGAGGTTATTCAATGAGCTACTTTCCTCACCTCTTTTCATCGATCCGCGTCGGGAAAAAGGAAATCCGGAATCGGATCTCCATATGACAAGAAGCGAAGGACTCAGGCGCCGTCCTGAATGAAATGAAGGAATGACAACTAACATATTTTGCAACGGTTTATTAATCAAATATAATATGGCTTAGAACGTTTTTCGCATTCTGACCATGAAAAATCAAAAGCTAAAGCCATTTAACCACCATCTCGGCCGTGACCTGTACCGGGGCCGATTAGCAACGGGTCCGGACCCGGAAATTACCCGCTTTATCTCCAGTCTCAAAGAAGACCTCCGGATCGCGGAAGCCGACCTGGCGGTAAACCAGGTCCACGCCTTCCTTCTGCGTAAGGCCGGGATTCTTTCCGCCCGGGAATTGGCGCAGATCCGGAAAGGCCTCTCCCGGGCCCGGAAAGAAATCGAGCGGATGAAAAAATCCTGGCCCCCCCCTGAAATCGAGACAAATTTCGTCGATATTCATCCCCTGATTGAAAGTTATGTTATTAAAACCTCCGGATTGAAGGTCGGGGGCAAGCTTCATCTCGGCAAGAGCCGAAATGACCAGGTCATGACCGATATCCGGATGGTCGTTCGTTCCGAGGTTCTGGTAATCGCCCGGGAACTTCTGTCCCTGCTCTCGCATCTGCTGGCCCTGGCGGAAAAAGAAAAAGAAACCGTCTTCCCGGCCTTCACCCACACCCAGCCCGCTCAGATCACCAGCTACGGGCATTACCTCCTCTCCAGCTTCAGCGCCCACTCCCGGGATCTGCAAAGGCTTTCCGATTTTTACCCCCGCCTGAATCTCCTGCCCCTCGGAGCCGGAGCCACCGCCGGCAGCCGGGTCCGCCTGGACCGGAACCTGGCCGCCCGTTGCTTGGGCTTCGACGGGATCGTCGCAAATTCCACCGACGCCGTCTCCGGCCGCGATTTTTTCCTGGAAACCGGCGCGATCCTTCTCTCCCTGACGATCAACCTTTCCCGGATGGCCACCGATCTTATCCTCTGGAGCGCCCCCCCCTCCCTGATGGTTGAATTGCCGGATAAATACGCCGATTCTTCCAGCGCCATGCCGCAGAAGAAAAATCCCGACCCCCTGGAAATGGTCCGGGGCAAATCCCAGCTGATCCTCGGGCTTTTCACCCATTTGGCTTCGACCCCGGCGGGACTTCCCACCGGATATCACAAGGATTTTCAGGACCTCAAGGTTTCCCTCTTCGACTGCCTGGATGAAACCCGGGCGTCGCTCCGGGTGATGAACCTAATCGTTCCCCAAATGATCCTTCATCGGGAGAGAATGGCGGAGCTATCTGCCCAGAGTGGAGTGGCGGCCCTGGACCTGGCCGAAGCCCTGGCCCAAAAAACCCGGCTTCCTTTCCGGGAAGCCCACCGGATGGTCGGCAACCTGGTGCGGGAAGCTCAGAAACACGGGGTCGAACTCGGGAAAGCCAATGCGAACTGGGTTCCCGGTCTCCCCGCCCTTTTGCACCAGGCCGGGATAAACAATCTCGCGGTTTTTCTCAATCCGCATAAATTATTGCTCGGCCGGAAAAGCCTGGGCGGGCCCTCGCCGGCCGAGGTTACCCGCATGGTGCAAAAGGGAAAACCCCTGCTTCATAAGTTTCGGAAAGAATGGGAAGCGCGGGAAAGAAAAGTTAAAAAAGGCCGGCAGCTTCTCGATAATCAAATCCGAAATATTGCCTCTCGCTAAACAATTAAACCGCTTAAGCCCATATTTATTCCGATCCTTGCCGAAACGGTTTCACTCTCCTTCCCCCATCCATTAAGATTGCTTGGGTCCAGAGCTGTGTCTCAAGGAAGTCTTTTAATGAAAATTTTTTTGGTTATTGGGATTTGATTGTCATTGGGATTTGTTTGGGATTTGGGATTTGGGACTTGGGATTTGGGATTTAACAAATAGGGGGCTTTTATGCGTTCGCATATTCTCGGAAGCGGATTTTATGTCCCGCCCCGGGTCGTGACTAACTTCGACCTGGAAAAGATGTTCGAGACCTCGGATGAATGGATTCAGCAGCGCACCGGGATCGTTGAGCGGAGATACGTCGACGAAGGTGTGGGCACCGCCGATCTCGGATACCAGGCCTCCCTGAAGGCGATCAAATCGGCCGGTCTGGAACCGAAGGATATCGACTTCATTATATTTGCCACCTTAAGCCCGGACTACAACTTTCCCGGCTCCGGGGTCTTGCTTCAGGACAAACTGGGGATTGATCCCATCGGCGCCCTCGACATCCGCTGCCAGTGCTCCGGGTTTCTTTACGGCCTTTCTATCGCCGACCAGTATGTCCGCACCGGAACCTACAAACGGGTTCTTCTGGTCGGCGCGGAAGTTCATTCCACCGGGCTGGAATTCGCCACCTCCGGCCGGGATGTGACCGTCATTTTTGGAGACGGCGCCGGGGCCGTGGTGGTCGGCCCCTCGCCCGACCCGGAGCGGGGTGTCCTTTCCGTTTATCTCCATTCGGAGGGAAAATATTTCCGGGATCTCTGGACTGAAGGCCCGGCCAGCATTCTTCATCCCCGGATCGACCATAAAATGTTGGACGAAGGCAGGCATTACGCCCGGATGAAAGGGCGCATGGTTTTTACCCACGCGGTCAAGCGGATGCCGGAAGTCATCCACGAAGCCCTGGGAAAACATAAACTGAAGGTTGAAGACATCAGCCTTTTGATCTGCCACCAGGCCAATTTGAGGATCAACCAGTTCGTGGCTCAGGCCCTCGGCCTTCCGGAGGAAAAGGTTTATAACAACATCCAGCGCTACGGTAATACCACCGCCGCCACCCTCCCCATCTGCCTGACCGAGTGCCTGGAACAGGGGCGGTTAAAAAAGGGAGATCTGCTGGCCTTTATAACCTTCGGGGCCGGGTTCACCTGGGCCTCGGCGCTGGTGCGTTGGTAAACCTTTTATATTCAGGGGTTGGGAGTTGGGGTTTGAACTTTGGGATTTAATATAAAGTTTATAAATATAATGGTTCCTATTAACCGTCATTCCCGCGAAAGCGGGAATCCAGAAAAATAGACTAGATTACTATGGCATTTTGATATTTGATTTTTGATTTCCTCAATGTCCGCTATTTCCAATGACCTCGAAATCTCTCCGATGACTCCCGCTGATCTCGATGAAATTATGGAGATTGAAAGGTTGTCTTTTCTTTCCCCCTGGGAGAAAACCCTTTTCGTCCGGGAGTTGAAAAACCCCCGCACCACCCTTCGGGTCGTCCGGGAAAAAGCCCGGGTCACCGGATACCTGGCTCTCTACCAGGTGCTCGACGAAGTCCACCTTTTGAGCATTGCCGTCCACCCCGACTTCCGCCGGAAAGGAACCGCGACCGGGCTTCTTTTTGAAACCCTTTCGGACTGCCGCCGCCGGGGCGGTAAAATCCTTTATCTGGAAGTTAGGGAGAATAACCATGGGGCCATCGCTTTTTATCGCGGTCTGAACCTGGTCCAGGCCGGGGTCCGCCCGCGCTACTACCAGGACACCGGGGAAAACGCCCTCCTCCTCGCCGGTGAAATCGAAAATATTCTGAAAGTTCTCCCCCCGTAATTTTCCGGAAATAATCTCCGATTTACGAAATATTAACTAATGAGTTATATATATGGTGATGCAACTTTCACGTTGTCCAATAAGTAAAAACCAGGTCATCGCTCCCGGTTATTTCCTCATGGAAATCGAAAGTCCGGAAATCGCCGGGGAAGCCGAGCCCGGGCAGTTTGTCATGATCAAAACCCGGGACGGGCTGGAGCCGCTCCTCCGCCGCCCTTTGAGCCTGCACCGCATATCATCCACCTCCATCGAGTTGCTTTACCAGGTAATCGGAAAAGGAACCCGATCCCTAAGCCGAACCCGGCCCGGAGAGTTTTTAGACCTTCTCGGTCCCCTGGGGAAACCTTTCCCCCTTCCCAAGTCGAATTCCGGATCCACCCTTCTCGTCGCAGGGGGAATGGGGATCGCGCCAATTTTGGCCTTGGCAGAAAAAATAGCCAAAAGGTCAAAGTTACCCCCAAAAATCAATATCCATCAAAGAAATAAAACCAAACTTATTCTTTTATATGGCGCCAAAACCAAAACTCACCTGGTGAGAATACAGAATTTTCAGAAACTGGGGGTCGAGGTTAAAACCGTTACCGAGGACGGGAGCGCGGGTCGAAAAGGATTGGCCACCAATCTCCTGCGGGAATCGCTGGTTTCCTCACCTGGTCAAATCTCGGCTGTCTACGCCTGCGGACCCCGACCTATGCTCAAGTCAGTAGCCCGCATCATGAAAAACAAGAAAATTCCCCTTTACCTTTCCCTCGAGGAAATGATGGCCTGCGGGATGGGAGCGTGCCTGGGATGTTCCGTCCGAGCGAAAGGAAAAGAAATCCATTATCTACGCGTATGCCAGGACGGCCCGGTCTTCCTGGCCGAAGATATAATTTTCGATTGACGATTTACGATTGACGAATGACGAATGTCCGGAGCATAGGGCACGGAGCACGGGGCATAGAGTTTGGATTTTGGATTTTGAACTTTATTTGAACTTTGAGCTTTGACATTTGGATTTAATATGAACCTTAAAACCAAAATTGGAAAACTGGTTTTGCAGAACCCCATCCTGGTCGCTTCGGGCTGCTTCGGATATGGGGAGGAATATGCCCCGCTTCTGGATCTATCCCGGCTGGGGGGCGTGGTCACTAAAGGGATATCCCTAAAACCCCGTCCCGGTAATTCCCCGCCCCGGCTGGCCGAAACCCCCGCCGGTCTCCTGAATTCCATCGGCCTCGAAAACGTCGGCGTGGACCGGTTTGTCGAAGACAAGCTCCCCTTCCTCCGCAAACAGAAAGCCTGCGTGATTGTTAATATTTTTGGAGAAAGCCTGGGGGAATACCGGAAACTCGCCGAAATCTTTAACGATATCGACGGAATCGCCGGTTTGGAAATCAACATCTCCTGTCCCAACGTCGAAAGAGGCGGTCTGGAATTCGGATTGAAACCCGACTCGACCCGGAAAGTGTTGGAAACGGTCAGGGGAAAAACCTCCCTCCCCATCCTGGCCAAGCTCTCCCCCAATGTCACCGATATCGTCGAAATCGCCCGGGCGGCGATGACCGGGGGCGCCGACGGTCTAACCCTGATCAATACCCTGAAAGGGATGGCAATTGATGTTAATACCCGACGTCCGAAACTGGCCCGGGTTATCGGTGGACTCTCCGGGCCGGCCATCCGCCCGGTAGCGGTGAGAATGGTCTACGAAGTGGCCCGGAAACTGTCGGTTCCCATCATCGGGGCGGGAGGCATAGACTCCACCGAAGCGGCCCTGGAATTCTTTATTGCCGGGGCCAGGGCGGTGCAGATCGGAACCGGGCTATTGATCGATCCCCGGCTGCCCCTGACCATCGGCCGGGAACTCGCCGGCTATCTTGACAATCAAGGTTTAAAAGATATTGAATCCCTGGTGGGAAATATGCTGATCGAAAAATCAAAACGGAGGAAAGAATGAAAAGAATCCCCCTCTTCCTCTCTCTGGTACTTCTCGCCGGATGCCTGAATTATGATGAAAGTCTGGTCGTCAACGTGGACGGTTCCGCCAACATCTCGATCCAGCTCAAGGTGGCCCGCCAGATCCGCGAGCAACTGAAACTTGATTATCTTTTTGACCAGGCCAAAGTCCAGGCCCTGCTCCCCCCCCAGGCCCGGATTGATAAATTTACCGCCGATACCGAAAAAGTCATCAATACCCTTTTTCTCGAGGTAAAAGTCCCGGACCTGAAATCCGCCATGAGTTCTTTCAACTCAGGCGGTGATTTTTTCGGGGAAATCAAGTTCAGCCAAAATCCCAAGGGGGATTATGTTTATTCCCGTTCCCTGCAGGGGATCGGGAAGAAGGTCAGCGAAGCCCTGGCCCAGCAGGCCGGCGATCCCCGGAGGCAAAACGCTATTTTCTCGATTCTCTCGCGTTCCTATTTCAATTACCGCCTGCAGACCCCGCTTAAGGTCCTGGAAAGCAACGCCAATAAGGTTGAAGGTAAAATCCTTTTCTGGAAAATCCCGGTCACCAAGCTGGCTGAACCCGCCGGAGTCGTGATGACCGCCACTTTCCGACAGCCTCCCAGCCTGATCTTCCTGGCGGCCATCGGCGCCCTGGGAGTTATTATTCTGGGCCTCACCGCTTACCTTCTTTACCGGGGCTGGAAACGGAAACGCAGTTAGACAATAGGGTTCGAGGGTTCCAGGGGCCTAGGGGCCCAGGGTCCAAGGGTGGGGCCTTAACAAAATCTGACTAATTAACCTCCCCGCGGCAAAACCGCGGGGTATCTTTTCCAACACGATTCTTAAATTATTGATTGTCATTCCCGTCCCGCATCAGAGTGCGGGATAAACTCCAGCGGGAATTCAGGCGAACAAAAAATACTGGATTCCCTCACCGACACGAGCCGTCGGATCTGGCAGGCCGCACTCCGCAATTTAAACAACGCAGGCTAAAGCCTGCGGCTACCCGTGAACCTATTAACGTTGAACGTTGAACCTTGAACCTTGAACCTTGAACTTTGAACTTTGAACTTTGAACCTTGAACTTTGAACGTTGAACCTTGAACTTTGAACCTTGAACCTTGAACCCTTTGTTATCTATGCAACGCCTGCGGAAACGCAAGAAGGAGCATCGTCTGGTTCCGGTCTTCCAGCAGGAGCGCCTGTTCCAGGCTCCCGGCGTTAAGGTTTTGATTTAAAGCTTCCTTGGTCATCCGGAGTCCCAGCGGGTTCTTGGTGCACATCTTCTGGGCCAGTTCCGTCACTACTTTCTCCAATTCCCCTTCGGGAACCACCTCGCTCACCAGGCCTATTTTTTCCGCTTCCGGGGGCCAGATATCGTCCCCGGTTAAAAGGTAACGATAGGCCCGGGCCGACCCGATCAAGCGGGGCAACAGGTAACTCGATCCCATATCCGCCCCGCCCAAACCGATATTTATGTAAGTTCCCACGAACCTAGCCTTATCGGTGGCAATTCGGATATCACAGGCCAGGGCAAAGCTGAATCCCGCTCCCATGGCCGGCCCCTGCACGGCCGCGATGATCGGCTGGGGCACCCGGCGCATCAGCAGGATAATCTCCGAATACCTCCGTTGCCCGGTGTAAACCACGGCGGGGCTGGGATTATCGAGCATGTTGATCGCCGGCTCCTTGATATCCGCCCCGGAGCACCAAACAGTCCCGGCCCCTTTCATAATCAACACCCGGGTTTCGAAATCCGTCAGACGCTCGGTGAAAAAGGCGTAAAGATCGTCAAGCATCTGGGAATTGATCGCGTTTCTTTTTTCCGGCCGGTTCAGGGTTAGAATCCCGATCGGCCCGCTTTTTTCGAATTTTATCGTCTTAAATTCCATCGGTAACCCTCCTACTGCTTCAGAATCTCTTTGGCGATGATGTAACGCATGATCTGTGAGGTACCGGCCCCGATCTCCATCAGCTTGGCGTCCCTCATCCACCGCTCCACCGGGAACTCCCGGGTGTAACCGTAACCGCCGAGGATCTGGATCGTATCCAGAGCGGCCTGGGTGGCGGCTTCCGAAGCGAACAGCTTGGCTTCCGCGGCTTCCCGGTTCACCCTCCGGCCTTTATCCGCCTCCTGGGCGGAGTAGTAAACCATCAAGTGCGCCGCGCTCATCCGGGTGGACATGTCGGCGATCATCTGCTGGATCATCTGGAATTCCGCGATCGGTTTCCCAAACTGCCGCCTTTCCTGGGAGTAACGGACGGCGGTATCCAGGCAGGAATGGAGAATCCCCAGGCAGATCCCGGAAAGGGTGATCCGCTCCACGTTGAGTCCCCGCCAGATCATGTTCAGGGCCTTGCCCTCTTCGCCGATCAGGTTCTCCGCCGGAACCCGGCAATCCTCAAAGATCAGTTCCGAGGTGGGTGAAGCCCGCATCCCCATCTTGGTGATTTTTTTACCCACGGAGAACCCGGGACAACCCTTTTCCACAATGAAGGCGGACAAGGGAATCTTCTGGTCCTTGGCCGTCAGACTCTTCGCGTAAACCAGGAAGACATCGGCCACCGGGCCGTTGGTGATAAAGGTTTTGGTTCCGTTCAGGACATATTCGTTGCCTTTTTTGACGGCGTGGGTTTTGATCCCCATCGCGTCCGAACCGGCCTCCGGCTCGGTCAGAGCCATCGCCCCGATGGACTTGCCCGAGGCCAGGCCGGGCAGATATTTATCCTTTTGTCTCTGGTTGCAATTCTCGCTTAAGTTGTTGGCGCAGAGAACCGCGTGAGCCCCGAACGAGAGGCCCACCGAGGCCTGAACCTTGGAAATCACCTCGATCACCACGGTGGCCGCCACCGCCCCGGCATCCGCTCCCCCGTGTTCCTTGGGGAGCAGAACCCCGAGCAGACCGAACTCCCCCATCTTCCGGAAAATATCTTCGGGAAACTTTTCTTCCTCGTCGATCTGGGAAGCAATCGGCTCGATCTCCTTCCGGACGAAGCTCTCGACAACTTCTCTGATCATCCGCTGTTCCTCGGTCAAAACAATCTCGGTCATGGTTAACCTCCCTTTAAAATTCAGGTGGTTAGGCAGTTAGGCATGCCCCGAATAAAGCCGAAGGGTTGCTGGTTTGTTAGATAATAACGCTATGAAACAGAACGCAGGCTAAAGCCTGCGGCTACAATTCTATGCGCTTTGCCCTTTGCTATTTAATCCAAGCGGATAATATTGCTCGTTATCTTTTGCTTCGGATTATCGGCATCGAGAATTAGCAGGCCCAGGGAATTATACGGGGCAAACCTTCGGTCCGTCGGGCTCCCGGGGTTGAAAAAGAATATCCCGTCCCGGGTTTCCGCAAAGGGGGCATGGGTGTGGCCAAAAAGAATCGCGTCGACCCCGCTGAATTCGGGGGTGATCCGGTCGATCATTCTGTGCGGAGATCCCCCCCCGTGGATGATCCCGAGTTTTATCCCTTCGATCTCCAAATTTTTCTTGAGCGGAAGCTCCTGGCGGGCCTCGGAACCATCCATATTCCCGGCCACCGCCTCCACCGGAGCTATTTCCTTGAGCATATCCAGAACCCACAATTCCACCAGATCCCCGCAATGGATGATCAGGTCCACGCCCTTGAACTCCCGCTCCAAAACCTCCGACAAGGGCTGATCGCCCCGGGTGAGAAACCGGTTCCAGGCCGCCCGCAAACTCATTCCTTTATTAGTAATATGCGTGTCGGAAATAACGCCGATTTTTTTCATGCCGGTTGTTTGGATTATATCTATTTGCTGTGCTCTATTGCCCTATGCCCCATGCGCTTTGCCTTAAATTCTCTCAATAATCATCGTTACCGCTTCTCCCCCACCCACGCAGAGCGAGGCCAGGCCGTAACGCCCCCCCCGTTCTTTTAGCACCGTAATGAGGGTGCAGAGAAGTCTGGCTCCCGAAGCTCCGATGGGATGACCGAGTGCGGCCGCCCCACCGTATATGTTGACCCTGGCCGGGTCGATTTTCAGGCTTTTGATTGCGTAGAGGGTTACCACCGAAAAGGCCTCGTTGATCTCAAAAACATCAATATCTTCCACCTTTATTCCGGCCTTTTTCAAAGCCTTTTCCATGGATGCCGGCGGGGCGGTGGCAAACCACTGTGGTTCCTGGCTGTGCTCGGCGTATGCCACCACCTTCGCCAGGGGTTTTGCCTTCAGAGCCTTCGCCTTTTCGGCCGAGGCCAAAACCAGCGCGGCCGCCCCATCATTGATCGAAGAGGCGTTGGCGGCGGTCACTGTTCCGTTTTTATTGAAGGCCGGGGACAAGGTGGGGATTTTCTCAAACTTTACCCGCTTGGGTTCCTCGTCCTCGGACACCACGGTGGTTTCACCTTTTTTCAGCTGAATCTCGACCGGGACAATCTCGTCCCGGAACCGGCCTTCGGCCTGGGATTTTAAAGCCCGGCGGTAGCTTTCGGCGGCAAACTCATCCTGATCCCGGCGGGTAACCTGATAATCCTCCGCGGTTTTATCGGCAAAGCTTCCCATGTGGCAGTTGGAATACGGGTCCCAAAGACCGTCATGGATCATTCCATCCACGATCACTCCATTTCCCATCCGCAATCCGCCGCGGGCCTGTTTCAAAAGGTAGGGAGCGCCCGTCATGGACTCCATTCCTCCCGCCACTAAAAGCTCGGAATTCCCGAGCCAGATTTCCTGGGCAGCCAAAGCCACCGCTTTTAAGCCCGAACCGCAGACTTTGTTCACCGTCAGTGAGCTTACCTTGGGATCCAGGCCGGCCAGAAGCGTGGCCTGCCGGGCGGGGGCCTGTCCCAAACCGGCCGGGAGAACGCAGCCCATGATCACCTGTTCCACCTCGTCCCGGGAAACCCCGGCCCGACGGATGGCTTCAGAAATGACCAGGCCTCCCAGATGGGGGGACGTTACCGCCGCCAGACTGCCCTGGAAACTGCCGATCGGGGTTCGGGCCCGGCTTAAGATCAAAGCTTCCTTCATCGTTTTCCTCAGTTTGCCTATTTCTTAATTTTGAAACGTTCCACCAGCATCTTCAGTTCCGAGGATCTGGTGAAAATCTCTTCCATTCCATCCTTGATCCGGGCCAGTTCCTGGGTATTCTCGGAAATCACTTTCTTGATATTTCCCGCCGATCCCATGATTTTCTGGCTGGAGCCGGCCAGGACTTTTTGCGCCTGGCTGATATATTTGGAAATTTCATTTAAATTTTCAATTGCCCGGGTGATCTGCTTGCTCCCCGAGGCCTCTTCCTTGGCCGCCTTGTTGATCTGTTCCGAAATATCCTGCATCCGGGAAGAAGCTTCGGTGATCCGCATCGCCCCCTCGCTCTGTTCCTTCAGGGCGCGGGTGGTTTCCGAAAGCATCTCGTTGATCACGGCGATAAAATTGAAGAAACTCTGGGTCCGCTGCGCCTGGTCGGTGGTAGTCCGGACGATTTCCTCGATCATCACCCGGGTCTTCTGGCTGGAATTCACGATCTGGGAAAGGGCTTCCCCCGACTCCTTGGCGAGTTTTACCCCTACCTCGATCCGATCCTGTCCTTCATTCACTCTCTGGACCGCGTTCCGGCTCTCTTCTTGGATACCCTGGATCAGGCCGGAGATTTCCCGGGTGGATTCGGCCGTCCGTTCCGCCAGGGCCTTGATTTCATCGGCCACGACCGCGAAACCCCGGCCATGTTCCCCGGCCTGGGCCGCGATAATCGAAGCGTTCAAGGAAAGCAATCCGGTCTCTTCGGTCACTTCGTCAATCACGGTGAGAACCGAGCTGATCTCTTCAATCCTCCCGCCCAGGCTTTCCACCACCTTGGCGGTCTCCCGGATAGCGTCCCGGATCTTGCCGATCCCCTCGAGGGTGGCCAGGACGCTCTTGAAACCGGTCTCGGCGTCATCCTGGACCTGGTCGGAGAGTTTGGAGGTCTGGCGGGCATTTTCCTCGATTTTGCGGATTGATCCCTCCATGGCTTCCATGGAATCCAGAGCCTCCCGGGATTTCTGGGAAAGATTTTCCGCCCGATCCCGGATCTCGTTGACCGAGCTGGCGATCTGGTTGACCGCGGCGTTGCTCTCCCCCGCCGAGTGGGAGAGGCTCTCGATATTCTCCGCCACTTCTCCAATCAGGGCGTCCATCTCGTAAACCGAGGAGGAAATATCCTGGACCGAGGAAACCAGGAGGTCCAGGTTTTCGCCGATCCCGCCGATTGAGGAATTAACCCCGTCCATGGAGGCGAAGGTTTTCTGGGTTTCCTGCTGCTGGGTCTCGATCCCCTCCATCACTCCCCGGCTCGCGTTTCGCATTGAGGAAATCTTTTCCTCAACGGTGAGGGTGGATTTCTCCACCCGGCCGATCATGTCCCGGAGCCCAGACACCATCTGTTTGAGGCTGATCACCATATCCCCGATTTCACTCTCGGAGATCAGGTCCAGGTCGCGGGACAGGTCACCCTGGCTGATACTAAAGAGCAGCTGCCGGATCTCGTTGATCGGCTGGGAAAGATCATAAGCCGAAAAAGTGACGATCATGGCCGCTACCAACAGCGCGAAAAAGGTGAGAATCATGGTTGAGGTTTTAATATCACTGATCAGGTCTTTGTACCTTTCCCAGAAGTCAATGGTAAAAACCAGCGAATCTCCGTCGGCCAGCGGCTGGGCGGCAATAATGAAGATCGTCTGCCGGTTGGCGCCGATAAACCAGTTTCGATTGGAGGCGTCCGGAGTGGAAATCAGAAAGGACGGGGAAGAAACCTGGGTCTCCGGCTCCGCCCCCAGGTTTTTCAGAACCGCGGTGATAATCTCGGTTTTGGGTTTTAACCCCCGCTGGAGCTGGATCAGACCTTTCCGGTCGATCACGTATACCCCGTCCGCGAAATCCTTGGGCAGCTGGTTGAAGGTGGACTCGGACCAACCGCCCTGGGTTTTCGCCAATTCCAGGTAATGGGCAAACAGTTTTAATTCCCTGACCCGTTCTTTCCCTACCTGGCGGATCAGGGCCAGGGAAGCCTGGGAATAATTCATGATTCCGGCGCCCAATAAGATGGCCAGCACCAGAAGCATGGAGGAAACCAGAATACTGTAACGGACTCCGAAGCGCGGACGATTAGTCGGGTTTTTCCAATAATCCGGGTAGATTTCGGCAATCTTTCGGCGTTCCGGTTCCAGAAATAACCGGGTAAGATAATACTGAACCAGGGTGACAGAAATCCCGGCGCAGATCCCGATGGCCACGACCCGGATAGATTCGGACATGGGAATCGGAACCAGGAGGTAAAGAAAAACCAGGGCCAAGAACGTCCCGACCGGCCAGGTAATCAGGGAAAAACCGCTGGCCACCAGGGGAACGGTAATGGTGGCTCTGACTGCCCGATCCCCGTTCCCATCCTGGGGCCGGTTGAGAAAATCGGATAATGGCCTCAACGCCCGCAGGATTACGTAAATATGGATCAGGACCAGGACGGTAAACGCCGAGAGGACGGAAATGATCACGTATTTCAAAATGGAAACCGCGGTGGTAAAGAGAGAAAAGAGAATAAGGGAATAGGAAATCACCACCGGAACCCCGATCGCGGTGGTCATAATAAGAACACTAATCGCCCGAATTCTGATATCAATCTTGGCTAACATAATTTTCCTTACCTCCTTATGGTTTAGGCGATTTTACCCCGATTAGGGAAAATCGGCAATGAGATTTGCGTCCCACCGGTATTTAATGATATAAATTTGCAGTTATAGTTATGTACCTGTTTTAATTGGTATTCTGGATTTTTCTCCTTCACGGGGATAGGAAATGAAATTTGAAGATATCCTCTATACCAAAGAAAACGGCGTAGCCCGACTGATCATCAATCGCCCGGACAAATTGAATTCCTTCCGCTCCCTCACCCTGGAAGAGCTGACCGAAGCCTTTGCCGACGCAGATCAGGACCGCCAGATCGGGGTGACCGTGCTGACCGGAGCCGGTGATCGGTCTTTTTGCACCGGAGGAGACATCTCCGAAATGGTCGCGCTCACCCCCGATACCGGCCTGGTCTTCCTCCGAAAATGCCTCCGTCTCTCCACCACCATGCGGGCCCTCACTAAACCGATCATCGCGGCGGTCAACGGCTACTGTCTGGGCGGCGGACATGAAATTCACCTTTTTTGCGATCTGACCTTGGCCGCGGAGGAAGCGGTTTTCGGTCAGGTCGGTCCCACGGTGGGCAGCGTGCCCATCTGGGGCGGAACCCAGCTGCTCCCCAGGATCGTCGGGGAAAAGCGGGCCCGGGAGATCGTTTTTCTCTGCCAGCGATACTCGGCCCGGGAAGCCCTGAACTTCGGCCTGGTCAACAAAGTGGTCCCCCGCAAGAATCTGTCTGAAGAAGTCGAGCATACCGCCCGGAGGATCCTGGAAATGAGTCCCCAAGCCCTGAGAATTGCCCGGCTCTCCCTGAATTTCGAAGCGGACCTGCTTTATCCCTCTTTTCTCCACGGGGTTGAAATGCTGAAATCGACCTATGGAAGCGAGGAGTTAAAAGAAGGCATGACCGCATTCCTGGAAAAACGCAAACCGGATTTCGCCCGGTTCCGAAGGTAATCATCCGTGTCCGGAAAACCTTCCCGCCGGGTGGCGATCGTCGGGGTCGGCACCACCAAATTCAAGGCCCGCTGGATCGATAAAACCTACTACGAGCTGGCTTATGACGCCGCCAAGCTGGCACTCTCCGACGCCCGGATCGGCCGGGAAGATATTGACGCCTGCGTCTACGGAATATACAACGACTTTTTCCAGCGCCAGTACCAGCCTGACGCCTTTGTTCACGATTATATCGGGATGGGCCTGAAACCCGGGGTCCGGGTCAATACCGGCGGAGCCACCGGGGGATCGGCCCTCCGGATGGGTTTTTCCGAAGTGGCGTCCGGGCTCTACGACACCGTCCTGGTGCTCGGCGTGGAGAAATGCAACGACTGCTTTAATTACGAAGTTCATCAGCACAGCCCGGAGGTGCTCCGGGCCATCCTTTACACCGCGGATATGACCTATGACAACCCGGCCGGCCGCACCGCCGCTTCCGGCTTTGCCCTGGCGGTCATCGCCCACATCGAAAAATTCGGGACCCCCACCGAAAGACAAATGGCCCTGGTCTCGGTGAAAAATCACCGGAACGCCACCAGAAACCCGGTGGCCCAGAGCCCCAAGCTCCTGACCGTTGAGGATGTCCTCTCCTCCCGGAAGATTGTTGACCCCTTCAAGTTCTATGACAACTGCCTCTATTCCGAGGGAGCCTCCGCGGTTATCCTCGCTTCCGAGGAAAAAGCCCGGGAAATCACCGATTGCCCGATCTGGATCACCGGTCTGGGCGCTTCCCTGGACTGGGTCCTGCCCCAGAACCGGCCTAATATCTACGAGTTCCAGTCCAGCCAGATCGCCGCCCGGAAGGCCTATGAAATGGCCGGGATTAAGGATCCCCTTCAGGAACTGGACCTGGCCGAGATCCATGATGCCTTCACCGGAACCGAAATCATGGCCTATGAGGATTGTTTCTTCTGCCCACCCGGCGAGGGCGGACGCCTGATCGAGGAAGGAGTGGTTGAGCCGGAGGGCAAGCTCCCGGTTAATCTCTCGGGCGGACTGCTCGGGTGCGGACATGCCGTCGGCGCGACCGGGATCATGCAGACGATCGAGGTTGTCCTTCACCTCCGGGGACAGGCCGAAAACCGCCAGAGGAAAAACGCCCGGGTGGGCCTGGTTCAATCCATCGGCGGAACGCTTTGCAGTTGGACCGTGTGCCTGATATTGAAAAGAGAGGAATAATGCCCCCGAAAACCCATGCCCGGCGCCAGGCCCCGCCCCGGAAAACCCCGGCCCGCCGGACCTCCGCCCCGGCCCGGAAAAGAACCGACCCTCACCGGGAATGGTACAAATTCTTCTCCGAGAAATACCAGATTCCGGTCGAACAATTGAAAAAAGAATTTCAGGATGAACTGGACGGAAAAAATCCGGTTGATGCCCCGCTGGAGATTCCCGACCGAATGGAGGTCTTTTTCAAATATTCTTACGGGAAGCAATCCCGGTTTTTCCGCGAGCTGAGAATGCATCAGCGAATCCTGGGCAGCAAGTGCCCCCAATGCCGGCGGGTTTACCTTCCCCCCCGGGCGGACTGCTCTTTATGTTATCGACCCACCTCCTGGGTTAAATTGTCCGGAAAGGGAACGGTGATCGCCTGCACGATCCAGCATTTCTCCACCTCCGCTTTCATCAAGAAAGTCCCCTTTATCTGCGCCTACATCCGGCTGGACGGAACCGATTCCCTCCTCATGACCAATATGGAGATGGATGATCCTTCCCGGGCCCGGCCGGGGATGAGGGTGAAGGCGGAATTCCGGAAAAACCGTTATGGGATAATCACCGATTTTTATTTCCGGCCTCTGACCGGGGGGAGCTGAATTTGAAACCGAAATCGGGAAAAGTGGTTCTAACCATCTGGGGGGCCCGGGGCAGCATTCCTTCCCCGGGGTCGAAAACCGCCCATTACGGCGGGAACACCTCCTGTATCGAGCTCCGCCTGGGAAAAGAACTCCTGATCCTGGACGCCGGGACCGGGATCCGGGAACTGGGCATGAAATTGATTAAAGAGGGAAAGATTTCCGCTTCCATTCTCCTGACCCACTATCATTGGGACCACATCATGGGGTTGCCCTTTTTCGGCCCCGGTTACTCCCCTCACAATCATTTCCGGATTTATGGTGAAAACAAGGCGGGGACGAGCCTGCGTTCAATCCTGTACGGGCAGATGAGCGCGCCGTATTTTCCGGTCCGCCTCGATGAAATGATGTCCCAGATGGAATTTATCGAGATCGGTCCCCACCAGAATTTCAACATCGGCGAGGTTCAGGTCAGCACTTACCCCGCCCGGCATCCCGATAGCTGTGTCTCCTACCGGATCAGTTATGAAGGCCGGGTCATTACCTATGCCACCGATACCGAGCACACCCAGGAAATCGACCACCATCTGCTCAAGTCCGCTCGGGACGCCGATATCCTGATTTACGACTCCGCTTATACCGAATCCGAATATCCCCAGAAGGTGGGTTGGGGCCATTCCACCTGGGCGGAAGGGATAAAACTGGCCCGGGCCGCCAAGGTCAAGCGCCTGATCCTCTGGCACCATGAGCCCTCCCATACCGACCTGATTGTCAGGAAAATCGAGCAGGAAGCCCGCCAGCATTTTCGGAACTGCCAGGCCGCTTACGAGGGGATGAAGATCACCCTCTAATAAATCTCTCGTCAATTCCTAAATTCATATAATTACGTAAATCGGTTGCGCCACTCGTCTCGTCCGTCGGCTATGTCCTTCGGCTTTAAAACCGTAACCGCAAAACCCAACCGATACGAGCCGCACAACCTCAACCGCTTTTATTGACCTTCTTCAGGGCGTCCCGACCGGGGGATTTGCCGGAACCGCGGGATTGGCTTGGGCCGGCGGGTTTTCCGGCGCGGGAGAAGCCTTGGGGGGGGGAGAACCTTTCTTCTTACCCTGCTCGGGGGCCTCTAATTTCCTGATATATTTGATCGCCTCGTCGGCAATAGATACCAGCACCCGGTCTCCGGGCTTCAGGGTTTCCAGGATCGACCTGGCGCCCCTGATCCGATAAGTCATTTTTTCCTTCTCCGCCAGAAGCGTCAGGTACCTTTTTTCCAACTCGACCTTTTTAACCACGGCGGTAACCTTGGTTATTTTACCGGTCTCGGGAATCACCACCTCCACCGCCCTGGCCCGGCCCGCCGGGAAAAGAAACATCGCCAGGACCAGCGCCAACCAAATTCTTTTCATTTTTCCTCCTTGCCTTCCAATCCGACCCTTGTTTCATTTCCTGGAAATCCGCAGGGTGACTTCCTCCCTTTTAAAATTAGACCATACTTTTAAAATATTTACTCCCGCTGATTTCCCGGCCTCCCAGGAACTCGCATCCATTGCCCAGCGGCCCGGCAGTGATCTCAATTTAGTCAGAAACGATCTCCAGGATCTTCACCTCGCCCATGTATATCTTCGAAATATTCTGGGCGTCCTGCTTGGTCCCGACGATATCACCCCAGTGCATGGGGATTAATACCTTGGGAGCGATTTTCTGGGCGGCGTCGATCGCTTCCTTCCAATCCATCGTGTAGGTCCCCCCGCAGGGAATGAAGGCCACCTCCGGTTTCAGGTTGATCATTTCCGGGATCAGATCGGTATCCCCCAGGTGATAAATCCGGACTCCATCCACGGTGACAATATAACCGACCCAGTTTTTATCCTTCGGATGGAATCCCTGGCGGTCGGCCTTGGTGTTGTAGGCGGGGATAACCTGGATCTCAAAGCCCGCGGCTTTGATCTTATCGCCCGGTTTTACGGTTTTTACCTTGCCTTTCAGCTTCCCGGCCCCGTCGGGGGTGGTGACAATCTCGGTTCCCGGCTGGGAAATCTTCTCCACGTCTTCCGGGGAAAGATGATCGTAATGATCGTGGGTGATTAGAATCAAATCCGCTTTCTTCTTGGTTTTCAACTTCCAGGGATCGATATAGATTACCTTCCCATCCTTGCTGGTGATCCGAAAAGACGCGTGGCCCAGCCACTCGATGTTCTTGGTCATATTTTTATCCTCCTTTCTTGATTTTCCGTTGAATTATATAATGAACTGGAAATAAATTGAATTTATTTGTAGGGGCGGGTTTTATGCCCGCCCTGACAGGAGAGGGGACGAGCCCCTCCCCTACATGATAAATTGCATGACCAATCCCCGTTTTTATCTTGATCCGAAGCATAAAATCTCCCCAGACGGCCGGGTCACCATCAGCGGTTCCGAGGCCACCCATATCGCCGCGTCCCTGAGGAAAAGAGCCGGGGACCAAATTACTTTTTTCGACGGACAGGGAAAGGAACTCTCCGGTCGAATCGAGTCCATCCAGCCCGACCGGATTAACGTCAAAATCGAAGTGATTTCCGCGCCCCTGCAAACTTCCCGATTGAGAATCAGTTTGGGACAAGCCATCCCCAAGGGAACGAAAATGGACAAAATCGTTCGGGAGGCCACGGAACTGGGGGTGGTAAGCATTTTCCCCTTTATCAGCGCCAGGACCATCCCCCGTTTACCTGAAAACCGATCCCGGGAAAAAACCGAGCGCTGGCGCCGGCTTGCGCTCTCCGCCTCCAAGCAATCCGGACGCGGGGAAATCCCGGAAATCCACGGGACGCGGAAATTTGGGGAAATACTTGAATTGCCCGGCTATGATTTCCGTTTGCTTCTCTCCGAGTACCCGGGTGAAACCAGCCTGTATGAATACCTCCATTTCCGGAAAATCCCCTCCGGGAGGCCGATCCTGGTCCTGATCGGGCCCGAGGGAGGATTCGGCCACGAGGAGATTGAGTTGGCCAAGGAAAAGGGCTTTGACGCGGTTTCCCTGGGTTCCCAGATCCTCCGCACCGAAACCGTGGCCCCGGTAATCCTGGGAATTCTCCGGTATGAATTGGG
>Ga0315289_10000764_pt1 | contig 49529 bp, 75 predicted proteins | sample YL17G11_40_MG_FD_203452 | JGI IMG/M metagenome (GOLD analysis project Ga0315289, IMG submission 203452) | Sediment microbial communities from Yellowstone Lake, YNP, Wyoming, USA - YL17G11_40 | ecosystem: Environmental > Aquatic > Freshwater > Lake > Sediment | place: USA: Wyoming | collected...
GTGGCACTAAAGGTTTAATGTGGGGTTCGCTCAACGAGAACCCCCTACGATACGAGCAACCACCTTTTATTGAGGTGGTCGCCATGACTAAACAAATATATCCGCACTTTAATCCAGAAGTGCATAAGATTGAAAGCAAAATCGCAACGGTGAGGACATCTCACCACTGCAAGTACAACATAAACTATCACATCATCTGGATACCAAAATACAGAAAGCATATATTAACAGGAAAAGTGATTGAAGTGTTAAAAACAATAATCAACGGGCAATGTCAGGAAATGGGCATACAGCAGTTAGCATTAGAAGTTATGCCAGACCATCTGCACTTGTTTGTAGGTGCTAAACCAACAGTAACTCCGTTCAAGATTGTTAAGCAGTTGAAAGGCAACACTTCAATTCAGTTGAGAAGATGTTTCCCTGATTTGAGATACTTAGGTTACAAACAGCACTATGGAAGTGGTTTTGATAATCTCTGGGCAAGAGGATATTACTGCGGTTCAGCAGGTCATGTAAGTCAAGAACAAGTTAAGAGATATATTCAAGAGCAGATGGGCAAGGATGTGTTTGAGTATGATATTTATGGATGTCCTACAGAACTGAAAGGACAGCTAAAGATAGGTGATTTCTGTGGAAATTAACAAAGTTTATTGTGGCAACACTTTAGAACTGATTAAAGGAGTTTCTGACAATTCAATTCAATGTGTTATAACTTCTCCCCCTTATTGGGGATTAAGAGATTATGGATACATAGAGCAGATTGGTTTAGAGGAAACACCTGAAAAATATGTTGACGATTTAGTTGCTATTTTTTCCGAAGTTAAGCGTGTCATCAAGAATGATGGAACAATATGGCTCAATCTTGGAGACACATATTATTCAAAAGGTGGTGCTTCCAGACATAAAGGATATTCTGACCCAATATATCCAAACGGAAGAAACGGAGAATTTGAAGAACCTCAAACAAGACCTCACGAGTTCCTTAAAGCAAAAGATTTAGTTGGAATACCTTGGCGTGTTGCTTTTGCTCTGCAACAAAGATTAGGGTTATATTTGAGACAATGTATAATCTGGCACAAGCCAAATGCTATGCCTTCAAGTGTTACAGATAGACCATCAACAGATTACGAGTTTATTTTCTTATTTACAAAATCTGAAAAATATTATTATAATGCTGTTGCAATAAAAGAGCCATATACAAAACCCATGAATAGATGGGGTGGAGAAGAATTAAAAGCAAATGGTGAAAGCACATGGGACAAAGGAACAGGACAAACAACACATAGAAAACGCAATATGCGACCAGACCCAAATGGAAGGAATTGTAGAGCGGTTTGGAGTTTCAATACACAACCTTATCCTGAAGCACATTTTGCAGTGTTCCCAGAAGAGTTACCAAAAAGATGTATTAAAGCAGGAACTCGTGAAGGTGATGTTGTTATGGATATTTTTGCTGGAAGTGGAACAACTTTAATGGTCGCAAAAAGAATGTTAAGACAGTTTATTGGTTTTGAATTATCAGAAAAATATTGTAAGATGGCAGAAAAGAGATTAAGTCAAAATGTGCTTCTGCATCTTGATGTAAAACAAGATGGAGGTAACGGGCTTCCTCCCACAGATAAATCTGTGGGTATCCGCCCTACGATTTTATGAAAAAAAAAACAACTTATTTTTAATTTCATTTATATTATTTTTAATTATTTTGAAATGTGTTATTAGTTCTTCTGAAGTTTTTGACATTAGTATTAAAAATATTAGTGATACTGAAATGAATATTACTGTTATAACAGCAATATCAAGTATTGTTAAAATACAAATAAACCAGGTAAATTATACTATGCAAAATTTATATGATAATGTATATAATTTAACATATAAAATGCAGGTTTATGGTCTATATACATATAAAGTTTATGTTAATGATAAAATAGGGATAATATATTCTACAGACAAAGATGATTATTATAATGGTATAACAGATAATATAGAGTTTTCAGGTGATGAGAGAGGATTAAATAATTCTTTATCAGTTAGTGGTTATAGCACTAAAACAACAGGATGGTATTCAGCGGCTGATATTTACCACTGTTTTTATTCTGGGGAAAAGTCTTTTAAAGGTGGTTTATCTATTGTTTGCACACCAGGAGCACAAAGTAGGTCTATATCAATTATTAATATAAATGATGACAGTTTTACAGGGCAAGTAGGATTGCAATTTTTTGATGGCTGGAGAGCTTGGGGAGAAATGTGGTGTTCTACTGCATTTTATGACACAGATAATAATTTAATAAACTTTAATATAGATATGTCTCAATCTTTATATAGTTGTGATAAAAATAATATTACAACAAACCATAATAATTTTGTAAAATTTTTATTTGATTGGGATAATGAAAATAATGTTTTGTTTTATATAAATGATACTTTATGTAAGAATTATTCTAATATAAATGGTATTAATTCTTTTGGTTTTTATGTTTATTCGTCTCCTCCAACCGTTCCTTCTTATGCTCACGGTTTTGATGATTTCTTTATAAGTAGTGGAGAAAGGGTTTATAGTGAAGTAATAGGAACTTTCTCTTCACCTTCACCAATAATAGGTTATCAATCTAAATATTCAAAAGGTGATTTTAAAAATATAGTAATAGATGGTATGGGAATAGCAGGCGCAGAATTTGTTTCTTGGACTGACTTAATGATAGTATTAATAGTTATAATATTTGTTGTAGGTTCAATTATAGGCTTAGGAAAATTAGTAAAGAAATAAAAAGATAATATTCATTTAAAAGTAGTAACATCAGTTCTTCTTTTTTTATCTAAAAAACATAAGGTTTATATACTACAATATATTATATTGTAAGATATAAAAAAATGGGGTAAGAGATGTTTAGGAGTATAAAAAAAGAGGTGATATTCTTTTTCTGTATTGTTTTGTTATTATTATCTATGTTTTCTGTCTCTTCCGAGACGTTTTCTGTAGACCCCTGTGAAGGAACAGTTAGTATAACAAGTGACATATCAAATTATTATATGTCTTCACCTTGTTTTAACATAACATTTCCGAAAGCTTATTCAGGTAGTATTAATTTTTATGATAAGTATAATAAAGGTCCTTTTGATTTGAAATTATATACCTTTAGGGAGTATAATAGTGATGACATTACAAAAAAGAAGGATACATCTATTGAAGGCATAGGCCTTACAGCTTCATTAAAAGACAAAGTTGTTGTTTATACTTCTGCAGATGGTAATATAAAAATTACATATACTATAATTAGGAATAAGGTTAAGGCGGGATTGGAAATTAAAAATTGGATTTCTGTTTATCCAATTTCTACTCTGAAATTAAGGACAAGAACACAAGCAAAAACAGGTGCTTTAGCAAGTTTTATTAACCTTCCTTCTATGGTTGATGGTATAGAACAAAAAACAGATATTATCACAGAAGTTAGTGGTGACAAAACATATTATGAGCAAACTCTTTATAGTGGAACCTCATTTAACAAATTAATAATTGACCCACTTTATTATGTTGACTATTCTCCTAATCCAGGAAACCATTTGATAAGTGGTGATGTGTCTTCTTATGATGACAGTCGTTTTAACCAAATGATAGATATTACCTCTGGAATGTCTGATGATAACAGTTCAACCTCTTATTACACACAAGCTTATACAACTTCTAAAACAAGTGAGTTTATAAATTATACTGATGGTGTATTTGAGGTTACAGATTATCTACAGACTGTGGGTGATATAATGGCAGTTGATTTTGACTTAGGAGACAAGAATCTGATAGACGGCAATCTAACAGTGTGTTATTATGGTTCAAGGAAAGCAACAACCAATAGGATAGCTGTAACTATTAACAACACTCAACTTTCTATCAACATATCTGTTCCTACAGGAACGACACCGAATACTTGGACTTGTGTTAATATATCGAAAAATAATTTGGTAAACGGAATGAATAGGATAGGATATAAGTGTCTGGTATGTGATGCAACTAATAAGGTCTATTTGCGTGGTGACACGACACAACCAAATTTAACTTCATATTTCTACACAACTCCAAATTGGACATCTATAACCGACAGGGATTATGGAATAAAGGTGATGTTTAACAGGACAAACTATAATTATCTGAATGGCACAGCAATATCAGGAAAATGGTCACAGACTTATGATGCTTTTTATAATTGGTTTTTAAGAGTGAAGAAGGAGACATTAGGTAGTTCAAATATAACAGTTTATGTTTATTATAATTTATCTTCAGTAAACCAGACTCAATATACAACACAAACTATAGATGGACAAGGGTGGTTTAACATAAATGTTGGCTCTTTAATGAATTATGAGAAAAATTCTGCTAATTTGAATTACACAGCATTAAGGTTTTTCACAAATATTCTTCAGTATTTTTCAGAAGTTCAGTTAAGGAAACAATATAATGATACAACTCTACCTAATATTACCAACTGCCAAATAAATGACAGTTTTTTGGTTGAGGGTGAAATTGCTAGGTTAAGTTGTAATGTGACTGATGACCTGGATGTGGATTATGTTAACGGAACAATAGGTAATGTGCAATATGACTTTGTAAAATGTTATGATTGGTATAGTTATGATTATGTGTGTTCCGAAAATAATTCTAATATTTCTTGGAGTTTAGTTGAGGCAGTGGATATTGTGGGTAATTATAAGTCATTAAATACTAACATAACTTTTTCCTGTTGTATGTCGGATTGGGAACCTTATTATGGAGAGTGTTTGTATAATGACAGTGAATTTGTTTATTATATTGATAATAATAATTGTGGGACGGATAGGACTTTGCCAAGTGATAACGGAACATACGTTTATTGTAACTACTGTTCAGAGGACATTACAGGCCCTTTTTACAATCCAGAGGAATGTCCTTATTCAGAAACACAGATACAATATTATACAGACAATAACTATGATATTTGTTGTAATGTCACAGGATTATATTCCGACTGCTCTATACTTTATTTATACACAAACGAGACTATCAACTGCACATACCTTGAACAACAGATAACAATTCTTACAGATGAAAAACCATACTTAAATAACAGGAATTATTTTATAGGAAAATTAAATATGACTGATAACTCTACAAAATGTTGGAGTTATGTCTCTTCTATACCTGATAAAAAAATATTACAGACAAATCCACAGAAGACAGAGTATTCAACTTCTTTATTATTCAGAAAGGAGGAAGAGACAAGAGAGTATTTCACTCCTGTTATGGGAACAATCAACGCTTATTACACAAAACAGAATTTAATTCCCTATGAAAAATTTGTTTTAGGACTTAAATGTGCCTGTTCTGATGGAACAATTTATAATGGAGAGAAATTTGTCACTCCTCAATACCAGGATTTGAGAAGAGTAGTGTCCCGTTCAGTATGGAGTGTTAAAGAGATGTCTATGTTGATTATATTATTAATCTTGATTTTGTTTGTTATATTTATGATAATTTATGCTTGGAAAAAATGAAATGAGAAAAACAATATTTATACATACTTTAATCTTACTTTTAATAGTTTTTGAAGTCTTTGGAACAGTAAATTGTTCTAACTTAATCACTGATATTTCCATAGATATTGATGATAAGCCATATATAAATCCTAAGACATCTTTCTTTGCTGAATTACCTTTAGAATATGCTACACAAAATATGAGATGTTTGTCATATGTCAAGTCTCTTGAAGGTAATATAATCCAGATAAACCCTGAGAAAAAAGAGTATTCAGAAGTAAAAATACCTATATTCAGAAAAGAGGAAGAGACAAGAGAGTTTTTTACTGCATTAAATGGTGTAGTTAATGCTTATATAACTTATTTGGATTTGGTTTCATATACTGGATTCCTCCTTGAAATAGAATGTGTTAGTGACACAGGAGTCTCTATTATAGGCCAGAAATGTATTACTCCTTACTACAAGGAGTTAAAGAACGTAGGAACCAGAGCGGCTTGGTCATTACAGAACGCAGATATGTTGATAATACTAATTATAGCATTAGCAGTAATTATAGTCTTTTTAGGCGTATTTTATAGAAAATTATTTAAACACTAAAAAAAAGGTAAAAAAATGAAATTGAACAAAATAAAAAAAATAGTTGTGTTATTAATAATGTGTGTATTGTTAAAGTCTGTTACTGCCACAGATATAAATTTTGTGTCTCATACTATCACAACATCTGTAGATGGTGCTGAATCTGTTTATGCTATAGATATAGATAGCGATAATGATATTGATGTTCTTTCTGCAAGTTGGGTAGATGATAAAATTGCTTGGTATAAAAATAGTGGTAGTGAAACTTTTACACCTTATACAATTACAACATCTGCAAATGCAGCTCATTCAGTTTTTGCTGTGGATGTAAATGATGATGGTGATATGGATGTCCTTTCTGCTAGTGTTATAGACGATAAGATAGCTTGGTATGAAAATGATGGCAGTGAGACATTCACTCCACATACGATTACGACATCAACAAATGGACCTTATTCAGTTTTTGCTGTGGATGTAAATGATGATGGTGATATGGATATTCTGTCTGCAAGTGCTTTAGATGATAAGATTGCTTGGTATGAGAATAATGGTGCAGAAACATTTACTCCACATACAATAACAACATCAGCAGATGGTGCTCAGTCAGTTTATGCTATTGATTTAAATGATGACGGTGATATGGATGTATTATCTGCAAGTTATAATGACGACAAGATATCTTGGTATGAAAATGATGGTAGTGAAACTTTTACTACACATACAATCACAACATCAGCAGATGGTGCTGATTCAGTTTTTGCTATAGATTTGGATAGTGATGGTGATATAGATGTTCTTTCTGCAAGTTATTATGATGATGAAATCATTTGGTATGAGAATAATGGAGTAGAAACATTTACTCTACATACAATTACAACATCAGCAGACGGTGCAAACTCAGTTTATGCAGTAGATATGGATGGTGATGGTGATATTGACGTTCTTTCTTCAAGTGAGAATGATAATAAAATTACGTGGTATGAAAATAACGGTTATGAAGTATTTACAATTCATATAATCACAACATCTGTAAGTGGTGCTCAGTCTGTTTTCGCTATAGATGTAGATTCTGATGGTGATATAGATGTATTATCCGCAAGTTATAATGACGATAAGATAGCTTGGTATGAAAGTCAACTTGGTGTATGTTATGATTCAGATGGTGTAAATTATTTATATAAAGGCTATGTAAATTACCTGAATGTTACTTATTGGGATACGTGTTCAAAAGACCCACCTTACAGTATTCCAGGTTCAAATGACTTGGCAGAAATGATATGCACTGGAGGTATACTTGACACAGATATAAAGGATTGTTCAGATTATGGTTTGGGATATATTTGTAATGATGGAAAATGTGTGTTATCACCTTCTGTTAACTGCACAGATTCAGATGGCTTGAATTATTTCAATAAAGGTTATGTGTTAGACGGTCAATATCCAAATTTAACATTTTGGGACGATTGTGAGGATAACATTACCTTATGGGAAAAGTTCTGTGGTGTAGATGGTATAGATGTAATTGACAGGAATTGTAATTTTTACGGTTCAGAATATGTATGTTATAATGGTATGTGTGTAGAACAGTCTATTAACTGCACTGATTCAGATGGTGTAGATTACTATACAAAAGGTTACGCAACTGATATTACGACAGGAACAACATATTGGGACGTATGTTATAATAGTATTACTGTAAATGAGTATATGTGTTCTGGAGAAGAAGTTGATTCGATTTTGCAGGATTGCACATATTCTGGATATGAACCTAATTACACCTGTTCTGACGGGAAATGTGTTTATACCGAAGGATGTTCCGATTCTGACTTAGGTGTTGATTATTTTACCAAAGGAACAGTGACACTAACTTCAGGTCTGACATTTACTGATTACTGTCTGGCAGTCCAGGGAAATGACAATTATGTTGCTGAGTATTACTGTGAAGATGGTGAAGTGAAACTTATCGCTAATAGGCAGTGTGATTATGACTGCGTTGATGGTGCTTGTAAATTAATAACACCAACAAATCCTGAAGAGTCTGATTTGGACTCTCCTTGGTATAGAGACGGTAATAACACTTTAAAATTCGATAGGACAAAATGTGAGGGCTGGAAATCATATATAATGTGTGCTGGATGGAAGTATGGAGTTAAGCAGGCAGCAACAGGAACATCCTGGGTTTTCACAGGTATCCACTTTTTGTATTTCCTTGTGTTTATAATTATCATTATCATAGTCGGTCCTTTACTCGTTGAATTTTTCAAAACTAAAAAATAATAAAAGTAAAAGAGGTAATACAAAAAAATGGTAGTAGGAATATTAACTGCAATAGGCCTTGTATTTCACGGTATAACTACTGTTATAGGCAAGGCTTGGGATATTACTAAAGATATCCTTGATTGGTTCTTTAGAATTTTGCCCGGGCCCATTAAGTTCTTCTTTTTCCTTTATATGGCATTATTTTTAGTTTCAATTATTATGCCTACATTTCTTGGTGCTTCATTTTCCTGTGATTCAGTAGGAACTCCGTATAAGATAAATTTTGTAAAATTGAAAGCTATGGAACAATATGTAGACCATTTAGCTTCACTTTGTGGATTTGAAGAAGAAACAGAACAGCCTATTACTGAGATGCCAAGTTTTAGTGATTTAATAAAGAATTTTTTTATAAAAATATGGGAAGGAGTGACAGAAATTTTAACTCCTCCTGGTTGGTGGAAGGTTTATAATGCTTATGCTGTAGGAGACGTTAATGCAACACAAGCTGAGATTTGTGACGATTGGAGAACTGCGATACAGAGTAACCAGATTCCAGAACGTGATTTTGTCTTACGTGAATGGGGTGAATCTGTAATGCAGTCAGATTATAAACAGGTTATTCACGTTGGCTGTTCAAGAGATAACGAGGGAGAGTGGTATCAAACATTAAAGTTCTTTTCGTTGGATATTTTCAATTTTGAGATGTGGTTATTGTTAGGAGTTATTGGAATTATAACTCCATTTGTTTTTAAATGGTATAATTGGGTTCATAAAAGATAAGGTAAGTAAAAAAATGAAATTAAACAAAATAAAAAAATCGGCAAAACTTTTTTTTATATTATTAATAATGTGTGTATTTTTTAAGTGTGTTATTGCTATTGACCTAAATTTCACAGCTTATGGTATTGCAATATCTACAATAGGCACCAGCTCAGTTTATGCTATAGATGTAGATAGTGATGGTGATACAGATATTCTTGCGTCACATTATGATAATGATAAAGTTGAATGGTATGAAAATGATGGTAGTGAAAATTTTACAAGTCATACAATTACAATATCTGTAGATGGTCCTGAATCAGTTTTTGCTATAGATTTGGATAGTGATGGAGATATTGATGTGCTTTCTGCTAGTATAAATGACGATAAAATTGCTTGGTATGAAAATAATGGTTATGAAAATTTCACAGTTCATAATATTCCAACACAAACACTAAATGTTGCTCAGTTAATTTTTGCTATAGATTTAGATAAAGATGGTAATATAGATGTTCTTTCTGCAGGTATGTATGATAAAACTATTGCTTGGTATGAAAATAATGGTGCTGAAACATTCACATCTCATAACATCACAACATCAGCAAATTATCCTAAATCAGTTTTCGCTATAGATGTAGATAGTGATGGTGATATTGATGTTCTTTCTGCAAGTTATAATGGTGATAAAATTGCTTGGTATGAAAATAATGGAGCTGAAACATTTACAGCACATAACATCACAATATCTGCTGATGGTGCATACTCAGTTTTCGCTATAGATGTAGATAGTGATGGTGATATTGATGTTCTTTCTGCAAGTTATAATGATGATAAAATTGCTTGGTATGAAAATGATGGTAGTGAAACATTTACTTCACATACAATCACAACATCAGCAGATGGTGCTGATTCAGTTTTTGCTATAGATTTGGATAGTGATGGTGATATAGATGTTCTTTCTGCAAGTTATAATGATGATAAAATTGCTTGGTATGAAAATAATGGTGCTGAAACATTTACATCTCATATAATTACAAATTTATGGCAACAAGCAGATTTTGCTAATTCAGTTTTTGCTATAGATATGGATGGTGATGGTGATATTGACGTTCTTTCTTCTAGTGGTGTTGATGATAAGATTATGTGGTATAGAAATAGTATGGCAGGGTGTTATGACTCTGATGGTCAAAATTGGTTAATAAAAGGTTATGTTAAATTGACATATAACTACTCATTTACTTTTGATGATTATTGTGAGAGTTCTTCAGTAGCATATGACTATATTTGTTCTGGTGGATATGTAGATAAACTCAGTAAAAACTGTTCAGATTATGGAATAGGTTCTACTTGTTCTGATGGTGCTTGTGTTAATGTTACTAATATAACTTGTTCTGATTCAGATGGAACAAACTACTTAAATAAAGGTTATGTAAATTACCTGAATGTTACTTATTGGGATACGTGTTCAAAAGACCCTCCTTATAATATTACTGGTTCAAATGACTTGGCAGAAATGATATGCACGGGAGGTGTTCTTGATACGGATATAAAGAACTGCACAGATTATGGTTTGGAGTATTCCTGTTCTGATGGTGAATGTGTATTATTACCTTCTCCTCCTAATTGCGTAGATTCAGATGGAACAAACTACTTAAATAAAGGCTATGTAAATTACCTGAATGTTACTTATTGGGATACGTGTTCAAAAGACCCACCTTACAGTATTCCAGGTTCAAATGACTTGGCAGAAATGATATGCACTGAAGGTGTCCTTGATACAGATTTAAAAAACTGTTCAGATTATGGTTCAGAATATATATGTGATAATGGTATATGCACAGAGAACCAAAGGCCTACTATCACAAAAGTAGAGCATTTTTTTAATCCTACGGGATATCCAGATATTTATGAACACAAGAATTTCTACAAGGTGAATACAAACATAACTTATAATATTACTGCAATAGATACAGAGAGTGATGAAATTTATGTTGCTGTTGACTGTGACAATTCATTTGGTCCACCATATGTAAGTTCTTGGGGAACTGGACCTTCTTCTTATACTCAGGAATGTAATTATACAACTCCAGGAACATACACAGCAAAAGTTTTTGCTATTGACCCTGTATACCACGGTTGGGACGATTATTCAGTTTACCAAACTATGAAAATCAACATAACGGAGTGTGAATCTGCTTCTGATTGTTTACCAGGACAGGATTGTAGTGTTATTGGTGGATGTTTTAATTTAAGTAATATAACATTTTGTAATGACACAGATTATGGTGTGAATAAAGAAATTCCTGGTATTCTAACCACTAATCTTCAGACAAAATATGATGTATGTGGCAGTTATTCGGCAGTAACAGAGTATTATTGTGATAATGAGTCCGATGTAGGTTATTACGCTACTCTTGTGGGTTGTGAAGATTACCAGTATTGTTATGAGAATGCAACAGGTCCAGATTATTGCAGGGAATTAACCTGTTACGATTCTGATGGGATAAATTATTTATTAAAAGGTTATGTAAACAAAAGTAGAACGGTATTAAGCTGGGATTATTGTTCAAATAGTAGTAATCTTATAGAATATATTTGTTCTGCTAATAATATAAGTTCTATAATGAAAAATTGCACAGATTATGGTTTGGAGTATTCCTGTTCTGATGGTAAATGTGTATTATTACCTTCTTTTAACTGCACAGATTCAGACGGCTTGAATTATTTTAATAATGGTTATGTGTTAGACAGTCAATACCCAAACTTCACGTTTTGGGACGATTGTGAGGATAACATTACCCTATGGGAAAAATTCTGTGGTGAGGATGGTATGGACGTAATAGACAGGAATTGTAATTATTATGGTTCACAATATATATGTTATAATGGTATGTGTATAGAACAGCCAACCAACTGCACTGATTCAGATGGTGTAGATTACTATACAAAAGGTTACGCAACAGATGTTACAACAGGAACAACATATTGGGATTTTTGTTATAATGGAGTTACTGTAAATGAGTATATATGTTCTGGAGAAGAAGTTGATTCTATTTTACAGGATTGTTCATACTCATTCTATTTTAATTACACCTGTTCTGACGGTAAATGTGTTTATACAGAAGGATGTTCCGATTCTGACTTAGGTGTTGATTATTTTACCAAAGGAACAGTGACACTAACTTCAGGCCTGACATTCACTGATTACTGTCTGACAGTCCAGGGAAATGACAATTATGTTGCTGAGTATTACTGTGAAGATGGTGAAGTGAAACTTATCGCTAATAGGCAGTGTGATTATGACTGTGTTGATGGTGCTTGTAAATTAATAACACCAACAAATCCTGAAGAGTCTGATTTGGACTCTCCTTGGTATAGAGATGAAGAAGGAACTTTAAAATTCGATAGGACAAAATGTGAGGGCTGGAAATCATATATAATGTGTGCAGGATGGAAGTATGGAGTTAAGCAGGCAGCAACAGGAACATCCTGGGTTTTCACAGGTATCCACTTTTTGTATTTCCTTGTGTTTATAATTATCATTATCATTGTCGGTCCTTTAATCGTTGAATTTTTCAAACCGAGAGATAAATAACAAATAATAAATATTATAAAAAAAGTAGGTGGTATAAATGTATAAAAAAATTATAAAATATTTAATATATGTAGTAGTATTATTGAGCCTATTTCTTCCATTTGTTTTTTCACAAGCTCCACAGGAACAATCTATGTCAGAAGTGATAAACAAGGTTATGCAGTCTTCAAAAAAAGACATAGTAGAGGATGTAAACAAGAATATGGATGAGGATATTGCTCAGTTAGACAGTAGGCTTGTGTCTAAAATGGAAGTATTGTTCCGTAAAGCAATTTTTGCTTTGACAGGTTCCTTAGCAGTTGTTATTTTTGGTTATGCTTTCGTTACTAATAGACTTAATAAGAGATATGACATAAACTTTTATGAAAAGATGATGGATAGTAAGATAGAGAAGTTAAACAGGTTACCTTATATAGTTACAGGTTCAACCTCATTCTATACATCTGTAACAAGGTCTCAGTTTGACGAGAGATATACGTCTCCAGAAAAGTATTTTGAGAGATTTACCGAGTCAGACCAGATAAAAGAATTAAAAAAACAGGTAGAAGAGTTACAGAAACAGTTAGGAGTGAAAAAGGGAGAAGAAACAGGAAAAGAACAGTTAAAAGACAGGAAAATACAGAAATTCAAGAGATATAGGATGGTATTAATAGTGATAGGTGTTATAGTATTGTTGTTAATCACCTATTTGGTTATAACACATTATTTTGAAGTTATGAAGAACACTTTATATAATTTTTTATATAGTTATACGAAGTCAGGAGGGACATAAAATGGCACTAACCGACCCAGCAGAAAAAAAGACAAGAAATTTTATAGTGTTGTCAGTGATAGTCTTTGTCTGTATAATAATCTATGCAGTTTGGACAAGAGGACCTCTTGGTGTAAAAGCAGTGATTATGGCAGTATTGTGGATTTCTATATGGTTGTTAGTCATATTAGCAATAGTATTTGCTATATATAAGATATTCTTCGAGAAGAAAGAAATCAATTTGATAGCAAATGACAAGCAGGCTATAATCTCAGCAGGAAAACTTTGTAAACCGCCATTACTTCGTAATTTGTATTTTACAGGAGACAAGGAACACGGTGAGGCAAAGGTAGGAAATATAATAGGATATTGTCAAATACAGACTTACGAGGATGCAGAGAAGGGCATTGCAACACCTGAGGATTGTTTTGTGTTTAAGACATCAAGGTTTCCGTTCAGTTTATTTGAGGAAGCAAAAGTATTCAGGTGTCTTCCTGATGAACATTCAGAGTTAGTGGGTGATGTAAAAATCTATGCAATCTCTCCCATAGAGAAGTTCGGTTATTTCTTTCCGAACCACACTTTCCTGAACGTAAGGAGAATTGATAGTAGTATTGTCCGTGATGCTTACAGGGGATTGGTGCACGAAACGATGAAGGACTTAGTTACGATAAACAAACGTGCTATCGGCCTTGACAGTGAACAGTATAAGGCTATAGAAAGTAGAAAGTTACTCAAGATACCTTCGAGCCTTGAAGAGCAGGAGTCACGATAAGTAAGTAGTAACAAAAAAAACGTTTTTACTCGATTTTTTTCTAAAAAATCGGAGGTGACAAACTATGCCAGCAAAACCATTCGTAATACTTACCCCATATTACATTAGGGATTACCGACAGGAATACTACATTTTGAACCATCAGAAAGAGCAAGTGTTATTAAAACTTATATTAGCAGGGGCAGTATTAGCATTATATGGGTTGTTATAATGGAAATAAAAAAGAAGTGTAAATATTGTGGTAGAACGTTATTTAAAAAAGATAGTAGACAAGAAACATTAGTTTTTGTTCATAGAGGATGCAATTCTATTTTAAATTTTAACCGTGATTATTGGTTTGCTTACTTTTGCTATATTAAAAATATAAGTCCAGAGGCGATTGTATGACTTTTATTTGTCCGTGTTGTGGTTACGAGGCGAGTATTAAGGATAATGACCGTTTCAGCTCAATTATGTGCCAAAAACGTATTATAATTTACTATTACGATTTCTGCACTAACGTTGAAATCTCAAAAGAGGACTATCTTGAATACAAAAAATCCCGAAAGGTGAAAAATAATGGGAACAAAACATAAAAGACATTATGATAGTCGTCAAATCAAAATTCATAATGTCGAAAAAAACCTTCAACATATACGAACTATTAGTCCTGGTGTAGAACCACCAGAAAATCGTGAAACTATAGCAAATTTTTTCAAGGAACAGAGGCTTGACAAGGAATGGAAAAAAAGAAGAAGATTGAAAGGAGAATAAATGTCAAATGTAAATGAGTTAATCGAGAGAAAAGAAAGTTGTGTATGGTTAAAAAAACGTGTATGCAAAATTACTGACACTAAACCTTGTCCAGATGACTGTGACTTGAAGGAATTGAAGTTTGAAAAGGACGAGATAATAAGAAAGATGAAAGAAGAAGAACAAAATGTTCATAAGCTAAAAAAAGACGGTATTTTCAAGAACAGAAATACAATTACAATTACTCCAACTTCACAAAAGAGGATATTAGGTTGTTCTCTGTTGATGTTTATGGTATGTATTTGGAACAAAAATTAAGAAATAAATTAAGAGGTGGTTAGTATGTATCAAAAATTGGTTGAAAATTTTAGAAATAAACTTTGTAATCACTGTGATAGTTATGAAACTTGTCATAAAAAACCTAACAAGATGATAAAATGTGGTGTGTTTTATTTGGTGACCAAAGATGACTAAAAGACAGTTTGGAAATGATGTTTTTGACAAACTTATGTCAACAGTAGATATTCCTGTTTATAATAGGATAATTGTTCAGAGAGACCTGAGGGATAGGGTTTCTATCGCAACATTAGAAGCTATAGATAAGTTGTTGAAAAAAATAAAAGAGGTGTAATGAAAAATGCCAGCTATGTATGATTATGAGGAAATATACTACTTTAAGTAGTTACCTTAGTTAGTCATACTTAGACTTTTGGAACTCAATTCGTTAATGCCCCACTATAAATAAAGGTGAATGGTCAGAATTTACGATATTGTCGTTCCAATTGTTAAACACAGAAGAACAGGTATTACTAAAGAAACAGATAGAAGAGATAGAGGAGATGACATTAGAGGATGAGTTTTTATTTAATTTTTACCTGTGTGTAGACTGTAAAAAGAAATTCAAGACAAAAACAGACTGGTTCGACTTGAAAGGCTGTCCTTATTGTAACTCTATGAATATAAAGACATTAACAGAGCGGCAAAGTCTTTATGATATTGAAATGGCAATGGAAAGCAACCGTGACTTCAACGCATACTTTTTAAGATATGGTATAAAGGTCACGAAATTTGACATAGAGAGAAGGTTAAATGGAATAAAAAAATTTGTATTTTCATTAATCAGGGAACGTGCGCAATCCAGAAGGTTCAAGCGTTTTAGATAAAATGATAATAAAAGATAAGAAAAAAAAATGTAAAAATTGTGTAAAGATAATTAATTCAAATATGTTAGGATATAAAGTAAATGAAGATATGTGGAAAAGAAAAAAATTCTGTAGTCCAAAGTGTCATTATACCTATATAAAAGGTAAATTACGTAGTGATGGTAGATTAAAAAAAAAATGTGAGTTCTGTAAAAAAGTATTTAAGACTTATAATAAAAACCAATTATTCTGTTCTATAAATTGTGTGTCATTATATAAAAGAAAGAAAAAAGAAAAGAAATGTTTAAAATGTGGAAAAAAACATATTAATAAAAAATTTTGTTCCAAGGAATGTCAATATAAATATATGCTTAGTGATAATATAAAGAAAAAATGTGTTAATTGTAAAAAGATATATACTATTTATTTTTATCGTCATAAAATAAGTAAATTTTGTTCTTATAAATGTTATTGGAATTATATGAGTAAATATTATGTAAAGTGTAAAAGTAGTAATTGGCAAGGTGGTATAAGTAAAGAGCCTTATGATTTTTCTTTTGATAAATTATTAAAGTTATCTGTTGCTAATATGAATAAATGGAGATGTCAGATATGTTTTGAGAAAAAAAATAAAGGTCATATACACCATATACATTATAATAAAAAAGATAGTAGATTAGAAACACTTGTTTTTCTTGATAAAAATTGTCATATGAAAACTAATGGAAACAGAGACTATTGGTTTGCTTATTTCTGTAAATTAAAAAACATAGAACCTTATGAGGTATTCCGATAAAAATGTTCAACTTTATTCACTGTGATGCATCTACAGTTGACATAATTTTGACACTAGGGACATTGAGTATTTTGTTTGTTATTGATATGTTTTTATCTATCAGTAACCTGACAAACCTTCAGAAACTCTATCCTAAGACATACCTGAAATTTGAGCAGAATATCTTTATGAAATATCTTATTAAAAGATTAGGACTTAACCGTGGTTTTTTTATATATTTGTTTGTTTGTTCATTACTATTTTGGGTATTAGTTTGGTATGTACTCAATCCGTCTATTATTATTGGTGCAATGTTTGTGATTTGTTTTTTAATACATCTACCAAATTTTTTCGAGATAAAAAAGAGGTTGAAGAAACGTGGAATTAAGTGAATTACACAACTGTAAGAAATGCCAAGGAAAGATAGTCTGTATAAGCACTGATTTTACAGGAGTTAGTAGATGTGGTTATTGTGGAGAAGTAGTGGATTACACTGAATATTTTAAAAATCAATATCCAGAATTATGGAAGAGTATAGAAAAAAGAGAATGATAAACCTTAATGAACTTTCCAGAGAAGTCAGGGACAAACTTTTAATGAAAGAATCTGCAGATTCAACCTTCGGTAACGCATTATCCGAAGATTACACAGAAGATTTGTTCAAAACTCTCGAAGAGCGTAGAGACAGGAACATACAACATTCTTATATTGCGTCTTGGTATGGAACCCAAGGTAGCGGCAAGTCCTATAGTGCTTTAGCATTATCAGGAATATTGGACCCTAATTTTCATTCAGGAAAAATTTACTTTGATATAGAAGATTTAGTGAATAAAAGAAGTAAATTAAAAGAACACGATGCTGTAGTTATAGATGAGATGGCAAGGCCCTTTGGATTGGACAGTATGAGAATTTCAATACAGGTAAATACTATGAAAGAACAGTTGAGAAAGAAGTCTATACATTTCTTTTATATTTCTCCCACATTAAAAGAAGAGTATCATAGTTCGCAGTATATCTTGGAGACTATGTTTATAGACAAAAAGAACAAATTGTCATTCCACGCTTACAAAACAAACGAACTTTTAACTCTTGGTTATGTAGTAATTCCACATCCTCTTCATTTTATCAGTAAAAAAACACTGATACAGTATGAAAGAAAAAAGGATGAACATTTGAAAGAAGTCCTTGAAGGACCTAAAGACTTGGTAGAGGAGAGGGCACAACAAATTATAAAAAATCCTTTCTTCCTAAAGGCAGAAGAGATGTATATGAAGGCAAGAGGTTATATTCCTTACAAGATATTAGTCCAGATAGTAGAGAAAATATATCCTGAGTTTAAGGGCAGTGTGATAGTCTATGAATTGGCGGATAGAGTTAAGGCGAATAAGGAAATTTCTGGTGATTGGATTATATTCGGTAGTGGAAAAAGTGAATAGAAACTATATATTAAATTATATATGTTAAAAAACAATAAGATTTATATAGTAAGGTGATAGTTAAATACATAGTAAGATATAATAAATACTTGTTAAGAGTTCTATAATTTGTATAAAAGAAATGTATCAACAATAAGTTTTAATACTTAAAAAATACAAAAAATGAAATACAACACACGTCAGAAATACGGTAAAGGATGGTTCTTTGAAAGTCATCGTCATTCTCTTGCAAGACAAGGTATTGAAACAGTCAGAAAATCCTATGCAAGAGAAGCTTTAGGTGATGTCTGGAAATTAGAAAGTCCTCAACAGTATATTGCGTCAGATAGTTTAAGTATGATTGCAGAACAAGCTATGAAAGGTGACAGGAAGGCACAAAACTTTTTGAGAATGTTGTGGGATAACGAATCTTGGAGTTCTATAAAGAAAAAACTTGAAACTGAAGGTTCTGCTTATTATGTTTGGTGGATGGATGGAATTAACAAAATAATAAGAGAGAAATTAAATTACTCTAAACAAACAGACTTTATTCACGGTGGCCTTGCAGATAATCTTTCTGATAATATATTTGACAGTGAACAGTTAAGGAAAGGAATTAAAGTCGAATTGGAACATACGGACAATCCTAAGATAGCCAAAGAAATTGCAAAAGACCATTTAAAGGAATTTCCAAGGTATTATGATGCCTTGGAAGAAATGGAAAAAAAGTTGAAGAAGAAAAAGACAAATTATTCTAAAATGCCTTTAGAGTTTATCAGTAATGAGATAGCAGTAAGGATTTTATCCGGGATAAGATATGGTAAAGAACTAAAACCTGAGGAATTAGTCAAGGAATATAACTTATCTGAAGAAGAAAAGGTTAATGTTATTCGTGATGCAGAGAGAAAAGTTAGTGAACATAAATCAAAAATGTTAAATATTATAAGGAAAAAAAGGATAGGTATTAACTATTCCAAAGAAAAGAAATTGACTGAGTTTGGTATTAAAAACCCTACTAAAGGAAAGCAGGTAAAATTTAAGGTTCCAGAAGAAACACAAAAGAAATTAAAAGAAGATAAGTATGTTTATTGGGTTGAAGACAAGGATGACCCAAGTGTTGAATTTGAAGATACTGTCACAAAATCTTTAAATAAGGTTAAAGAATACAAGAAAGAGACTGAAAAGGAACTTCCTGGCCATAAATTTGTGATTAAAAAAGAAAAACTAAGTAAGTTAAAAAAATCAGGTATTAATTATCAGGAAGAAGTCATTTACGAACCTACAACAATAGAGATAAGTAAGGAGATAGAAAAGATAGAAGAACATCCTACACTTACAGATGAAGAGAAAAGAGAAAGAATAGAGAGGTTAAAAGAGAAATGGAAAGAAGGACTGAAGAGAGAATTTGAAGTTAGTAAAAAAATTGGTAAAGGTGTTGGAAAAGTAGGTAAAGGTTTTCTTTCAACAGTTATAACAGGTCTTGCTTGGGAACCAGGAAAAGAAGAAGAACAGAGAAGACCTATTAACCCATTAAATACTGATTATTCAAAGAAAAACAAAAAAAGGTGAAAAAAAAATGAGTAAAAAAGAAAGAAGTCCAGGAAGTGATAAATTAGCAAAAATGATAATGAAGAGAGTTAGTAACAATATAGGATTTGGAACAAAACTTCCTATGAAAGCACCAAGAATGATGAAGGGTGCTAATGCGAGGGGATTACCTATAATGACAGGTAAATCCGTGAAATTCAAAAGTGTTGTATGAGGTTAAAAATGTCGAAGAAAAAACATACAATAGGTTCAGACAGATTAGCGAAGACAATAAGAAATTTTACAGAAAAGAACATAGGAAGAGGTGAGAGGGCTGTAAAAAGTGTTCCTCTTCCAAAAACAAGAAGATAACAAACAAGAAAAAAAAGGTGATAAAAAATGGGATTATTTGATATTGGATTTAAGTTGTCAGGAGCAAAGGTTCCTAAAAAATATAAAGCAACTACAAGAAGTTTTAAAGCTGTTGTGAAATATAAAAAAACGTATAAAATAAAAAGAATGACAAATAGAGAGAAATTTATACAAGAAAATATCGGTAAACGTAAATGGAGAGGAACTAAAGCTAAACATACAAGAAAAAGTGCTGGTGGAGAATTTGATTGGATTATGAGAGAACAAAGAAGACAAAAAAGATTATATGGTAGCTATATTGAGTAAATAAAAAATTAAAAGGTGAAAAAAATGAGCAAATACAAATCAAATAATGTAAGACAAAAATACGGTCAAGGATGGTTTTTAGAAAGCCAAAGACATTCCTTAGCAAGACAAGGAATTAAGACAGGCAGAAAATCAAATTTATCTTCATTAGGTTTAACTAATTATGTTAAAGAGTTACCTATAATTAAATTCGCTAATCTTTTTGAAAGAAAGTTTGGAAAGGCAAGAAAGGTATTTAAAATAAATAAAAATATATTAGCAATAGATGTGAATGGCAGAGAATATCTTATTTTTAATTCTATTAATGATGCTTATAAACTTGTGATTGAAAGAAAAATTATTATATGGACATCAGATTATAAAAAAGGAAAAATTAGTGATAAGGACTTAAAACTCGTAAAAAAGGCGGCAAAGGATAAAGCTATACAGCACGGTCCTTTATTTGAGTTAAGTTCTGATAATGATAAGTTTATTAAGTTAGGTGGTAAGTATATAATTAAGAGAGCTAAAGGTTATGAAGAGTTTATCAAAACTAAAAAAAGGTGAATCAAAATGAGCAAAACACAAAAATACAATTCAAGACAAAAATACGGTATGGGCTGGTTCAATGAAAGTCATAGGCATTCCTTAGCAAGACAAGGAATTAAGACAGGAAGAAAATCCTATGCAAAAGACATATCCTTGAACTCTGTTACATATGAACCTATACGTGTATCAACAGAAAAAATACCAAAGGAACTTGAGGAACAGAGAGTAATGCCTGATGTTGATGAGATAGTAGCAGAAACAACTCCTAGAGAGGTAGAAATCACTACTCCAGAGGAAGAAGAAGTTGAAATTCCTGAGGAAACTGTAAAAGAAGAGACAGAGTTAGAAAAAGAAATAAGTGACGAACTGTTAGAATTGGAGAATGAACAGAAACCTTTTAACGTATTACAGAAAACTTGGGGTGAAAAGGTTGGGGAAAAAATAAAACAGTATAGTGAAGGTGCATTACAGGCATATAAAGACACTAACATCTCTGGAATAGAAAAACACATCAGTAATCTTGAAGATGAAAAGACAAATATACAGGATAAGATTACTATTCTTACTGAAGTGAAGAATAAGATAATGTCAAAACAATATAGAGATGAGGTCGGAACTATAGAACAGTTAAAACAGGTGAAAAGAGTTAATGAGTTATTGTCAGAGCCTAACAAACATCTCAGAACAGTAGACAATACAATACTGAAACTTCAGAGAAGAAAAGAGATATTAACAAGAAAACCTGGTGAGAAACCTAAAGAAGGTTTCATTAAAGAAACATACAAGTCAATATTTCCTACTTTTGATGAGATGTTGCATCCAGAAAAGTTGAGAAAATGAACTTTTTTAAAAAAAGTTCACAAAAATAAAAAAAGGTGATAAAAAATGGGATTATTAGATATTGGAATTAGAATGTCTGGAATGAAAGTTCCTAAAAAAGTTCCAAAAAAGGATGAAAATAATGAATATCGGACAAAAAAAAAGTTTATAAAAGCAAATATCGGTAAGCGTCAGTGGAGAGGGTCTACAAAAAAACATACAGCAAAATCTGCTGGAGAACTTTATGGTTGGATTATGAAATGGAGCAAAAAACGGTAGATATATTGAATAAAAGGTGAAGTCAAAATGAGCAAATACAAATCAAGTAATGTAATGCAAAAATACGGAATGGGCTGGTTTAATGAAAGCCAAAGGCATTCCTTTGCAAGACAAGGTATTAAGACAGGCAGAAAAGGTCTATCTCCATATCAAAAATTACAGATGGAAATGAGAATTTCAAAAAAAGCAAGTTATGCAAAAATTCCAGCATTAACATTATCCGGTGGGCTGTTAAGTAAATTTGGTGGAACTGAGGCAGTAAAAGAATACAGAGTATGGGTTCACCCTAACGGAGATGACTATTATTTTAGGTATAAAGATTTGAAAGAAGCCATAAGAGAATCAGTAAAGATGAAAGGAGCAGAAAAGCCATTAGCGGTTGTATGGGATAAAAAGCAGAAAAAATACAGGGAAGTAGTGATAGATGACAAATATCTTAAAGAAACTGTTAAAGAAATTGGTGTTGGAAAACTTAAAAAAAGTTTGAAAGAAAGAAAAGCTTTGGAAAGAACACCTAAAAAAGTAAAAGAACCAGGATTTTTCGATATCGGTCTTAGAATGACTGGTGTAAAATAATTAAATCAAAAAGGAAGTGATAAAAAATGGCAAAGAAAAAACCATCAGAAAAAATACAAAAAATTATAGATAGTTTGGAAGATGTAAAGACAGAACTTGAAGATTCCGAACAAAAAGAATAAAAAGGAGGGATAAGAAAATGGCAAAGAAAGGATTATTAAGTGCTTGGAAAAACTTTGGTAGTGGTTGGTTTCAAGAACCGAGAAGACACGCATTAGCCGCAAAAGGAATAAAAACAGGTAGAAAAACTGAATTAGGAGGCTTGTCGGACATAGGTTTCGGTTTAGCGGGGGCACCAATAAAGGCATTAGGAGACGTAAATTTTTCTAAAAAAACACTAACAGTAGTGAAGAAAGCTCATCACAGGAAAGGATATATAAAAGACGTTAAACCAGGGCCTGGAGTTGTTCTGAAAAGAATAAAGTCAACAGAAGTGAAAAGAAGTAAAAAATTCAAAATCAAAGACATAGGAACTGTAGGTAGAGGAAAGAAAGTAATAGGAAAACTGAGAAAAGGAAAGATGACAGATGTCGCAGTAAAACTTGGATATATACAGAAGGGACAAAGAGTAAGTGACATATCAAGTAGTAAATTTGATGACTTCAGTAGAGACTTGGCAAAAAAAGTAGGTCCTAAAAGGGCTTTTAGAATGTTACTTGCACAGAAAGTCTTCAGGAAAAGACTTCCAGACAACTTCAAGTCAAAAGTAGATATTGGTTTGAAAGCAATATCAAGTAAATACCCTAAACAGTTAAAACCTACAGAAGCTATACAAGCAAGACTTAGAATGGGCAAATACCCTGGTCCGGGATAAAAACAAGTTTTTTTTAATTTATATTTAAAATTTATGAATAAATGAGTTTGGATATCGGAACTCGGAGTTTCGGAGTTCGGATATCGGGAGTTCGGAGTAAAGATGGTATTATTAGAAGCATATCTTGGTTATCAGTATCTCAAACATAGAAAGAAAAATAAAGGTAAAAGAAGTATAAAAAAAAGTTATAGATACAATCCAAATACAGATAAAAGTCTGTCTGGGGCATTAGCAAAAAAATTATCAGGAAGGTGAAGTCAAAATGAACAAATACAAATCAAGAGCAACGAGTAAAGAGCAAAGAAATAAATACGGTATGGGTTGGTTTAATGAAAGTCATAGGCATTCCTTGGCTAGACAAGGAATAAAAACAGGAAGAAAATTGACAGGAATTGGTATTGGTTTACCAAGTATACATTATTCTTCATATACGAATGTTTCTATAGGAGACGCTTTCTTTTCTGGAAAGACTGAAGGTTCTTCTCTACATATGAAGATTGTTGATATAGGTAATAAGACATTATTAGTAGGTTATGGTCACGCTGTATACGGTAGTAGAGACAAAAACACAGGTGAAGTTACTTTTTACAAAGGATGGGACGGTTATTCAAGAACAACAAGTAAACAGTTATCACAGACAGGTTTACGTAAAGCTGTAAACATTTCTGATAAAAAACCTTCATTAGGTAGTTTTGAAGATGATATAAAAGAAAAACCTGTAAACTACAGTCTTGAATCCTACAAAGGTAGAGGTGTATTCGACCCTTTCTACGAGGATATGACTGATACAGACAGAGATGGTATACCAGATGTATATGACCTGCATCCAACAGACCCAACGAAGGGAATAGAATGGAGTAAATCAACAGAATGGACAAGAATAATATTTTTTCCAAGAGGAAAAGGTATTAAAGGACAATTATTACCAAGATTAGTAAAAAAACCGAACCTATACCAAAGAAGTTTTATAGAAGAAAAAAATGGAAAATTATACCGTGTCTATCAGTTGAAAAGAGGTAAAAAAGGAAAAATAATAAAACAGAATAAAACATTATTATTTCCTGAGAAAATCAACTACGCCGAACAAGTAAGGTGGGATTGGTCTAAACCATCTAAAAAGGCAAAAATTGAAGCAAAATTAACAAGTTTTGTAATAAAAAATATTGCAAAGCCACTTGCTTTAACGGGAACGTTAAGTAAAAAAGAAAGAGAAAAAATAAAAAGAAATGCGCAAAAATTAATTAAAAGGTTAGATTATTCCAAACCCGAAATCAAAGGCCAACAGTTAAGAATAAGAATGTTAAGTCCTAAACGATTTACCAAGTTTAGAACACAGGATGTCGGGAAGAAAGGAAGGTTACAGAGACTTGCAGGATATTCTCCTAAAACCGGTTGGGAAACTCAGTCTTGGAGATTAAACCTAAGTAATTACAAGTCCTTTGACGATTTTAAAAGAGATTTGTTGAGAATAAAAATATCTCCACAAAAAAGAGAACATTCATTAACACAAGCATTAAAATATTATAGAAAGAGGTAGAAAAAATGAACAAATACAAATCAGGTAATACAAGACAAAAATACGGTATGGGCTGGTTCAACGAAAGCCATAGACACAGTCTTGCCAGACAAGGAATAAAAACAGGAAGAAAAATTGATGTTAGAACTAAAAAAATATTTGATATAACATCAACTATGCCTGTGGAAGGAAAACAAAGAAAAGTTAGAGCTGTTGGACATATAGGAGTTATTAATTATGGAAAAATAATGACATCGACCGAGTTTAGGATAGATGATAATACTACTATCGTTTGTAGGGCTGAAAAAACGAGTAGTGGTTTTAGACATATTGCTGACTTCTACAGGAATGGTTCGGTAATTGATTCAGCAAAAGTCACTTATATTAACAGGACCTGGGAGAAATATGATTATGAAACAGTAATTGAAAAGTTACTCGATAAAAGGGGTATTTCCAATACTGAAAAAGCAGGAATTATGAGCAAAGTTGAAGCACAGGCACTTGGTAAAGTTGACACTCAATTCAAGTCGGTTGCTATGGTCGCTTCTCTTGGTGATATTTTTGGCAAGTCACCAAAAGAAAAGAATGATTGGAAATTGAGAATGATAAAGGCAGGTCTTGGAGACAAAGGATTTGAAGTTCCTTATGATTGGGAAACTTTATCTGAAGAAGAAAAAGGAAAGAGATTAGATAAAACTATTGAATTAATGAAGAAAAAAGTAAATTATACAAAACAAGATATTAATGAAGAAAAAGTTAGACAAGAAGTTGGAACTGATATTGAAGGTTTAAAAGAATTAATAGTCAGGGATACTTATAAAGATGCTCAAGAGAATTTATTTACAGAAAAAGAAAGTGAAAAAATGGAAGATTGGTTAGAAGAAGATTTTGAAAGTGAAGTATATGAAAAATTAGAAAAAATGAGTAATAAGCAATTATTAGATTTTTATAAAAAACATAGATTTAGATGAGGTGAAATAAAATGAACAAATACAATTCAAGTAATGTAAGAAATAAATACGGTCAAGGATGGTTTTTAGAAAGCCACAGGCATTCCTTAGCAAGACAAGGAATAAAAACAGGTAGAAAGGTTAATTATTCAAAAAAATTAATGAAAAATGTTTTTATTGTTGATGAATATATCAGTCCTGGAAACCGTCTTACCCACGTTTATAAAGATAGGAAAAAAGCAAAAGAATATGCTGGTGAAGATTTTAATGTAGAAAAGGGTAATTTGGAAATAAACTACTACAAAATCTCCTCAATATCAGATAAAGACAAACTTCAAGAACTTCAAAGGGATATAAATGAACGTCTGAAAGAAAAGGGATATAACGTGTTTGTCTCCATAAAAGATGATGGTTCTATCAATTTAAGTGATTTACATATTTCAGAAAAACGTATTCAAGAAAAAGGGCATAATATACAGCAAAAACTTCAATTTGGTGAAGGAAAAGAAACAAAATATAAACGAACCCGTGCTTTGTCTTGGGACGATTGGGTTGAAGTAAATGATACTGTAAATGACATACTTGATGAACACAGTATCAAAGCAAATGTAAAGTCATTAGGTGGTAAATTCGATATACGTGACAAAACAGAGGGAAGAAGAACAGAAACAGATTGGACAAATTTACAAGAGGAAAATGTAGGTTCTATAATGTATCCTATTACAAGAAGTGATTATATAATAACTCCTGAAGAAGCAACAGAAAGAGGTATTTACTTGAAAAAGAGTAGAAGTTACGGTGGAGACGTTGTATACAAGGAAATAGGAAAGAAACCTGAAAAAAAAGGCACAAAATTTGTAATATTACAACCTTCAGGTGAAGTAACAAAACAGATGACAATAGACATCAATAAAGTCAAGTCTGATGACCCATTAGCTTATTCCTATGGTTACTTCCAAGCAAAATCAGGTCAACCTATGTCTAAAGACAAAGGATTAGCTAAAGAATATATAAGAGGCTATAAAGACTTCAAAGCAGGAAAGAAAATAGATTATGCTTATACAGCAGGTGACTTACCAGGAATAGTGACTACAGGTCTTGGCACAGCAGGCGCAACAGCAGTAGAATGGATACCTCCATTAATTGCAGTAGGTGCAACTGCACATATCGTGAAGAAAGTCAGAAAGATGGCAAAAAAACGAAAATGAAATTTTCAACTCCAAATTTTTCAAAGAAAAATTTGAAAGGAATAGGAAGTGGTTGGTGGTATGAAAGTGAACGTCATAGGCTCGCAAGATTAGGCTTGAAGACAGGAACCAAAATTCCTATAACTAAAACACCTTACCGAACTGTGTTCCAACAGATACTTCCTACATTTCAGTTAAGTCCTGGTTCCAAACAGTTTATAAAAAGAAGGGGAGATAGAGAAACAGTATTAAGAAAACTTAGAAGTGGTGGTTGGAAACTGAAAGAAGAGAAATATGCTATGTATCCAGGTTCTATTGAGGCCTGGAGAGGAAAAAACTATCTTTATCTCTCTCCAACACATTATGACAAATTAGAAATAGAAAAAATAGTCCTGATAGATAAAGACGTTGGCCAGAGATTGGAAAAAATATTCAGGAAACCTTATCCATATACCCTTCCTGATTATGCAAAAGAAGACATAGATGACGAGAGATTAGAGTTCCTGTTAAGAAATGGATACACAAAACAAGACATCGCAATATTTTTCAATACACCTATAGGAGAAGTAGAAGAAGCAATAAAAAGTTTCAGGGAAAGAACTCATTTCTCAAAGTCCTCTACACAACAAGAGATAAACAAGATACTTTACGAACCTAAAGATATTCCTTACCGTAAAGTCCTTACAATAGAGATACCAAGAGACAAGTCTCACCATCTTGATTTCCTAAAAGCATACACAGAGTTTAATACTGTGGGAATATGGAAAAACTACAAGGACAAGAACATACAGGTAGAGATTGAGTTCAAGGACGACAAAAACGAAAGTAACAGTAAACGTCTTTTAAACTTGATACAGAAACTCAACAAAGACAAGATAAACGAAAAAGTTATATATGCCAGGGTAGAACCTATAGAGAAGTCAACACTGAGTTATAGTCTCGCTCAAGCAAAATTATTTGCGAAATGAATATTAAAAAAATATTTCAAAAAAAGGTGAAAAGATGAACAAATACAATACACGTCAAAAATACGGTATGGGATGGTTTAATGAAAGCCACAGGCATTCCTTAGCAAGACAAGGTATTAAGACAGGCAGAAAATCCTATGCAAGAAAGACAAAATTTGATACACAGTCAGAAGCATATAAAAAAATCTATGGAAAATTACGTTCTAAAAAAGACAATCCATTAGAGTCGGAATTTAAGTTTAAGAGAATATCCCCCAAAGCAGAGAAATTCTACGAAACATTAGGTAATGAGTATAGAAAATACTGGACATCAAAAGTCTCATATTCTAAGTTAAGTCCTTCTGTAATGTCACAACTACAAGTATTTTTACACAAACATTTCTCTATAAAGAAATTAAAACAACCTAAACATATACAGGAAAGTGAAGAAGTTGTTAACACACAACAGGAGATAGAAACAATAACATCCTGGGATAAGTTCAGTTCCTGGCTGAAAAAACACAGAAAGACACTGATGTATCTTGGCTTGGGTGGCTTAGCAGGAATAATAGGTGTCACAGCAGGAGTTCCTACCTTGATGCAGAACATACATACAGGAGAGATAGTCGCGGTAGGTGGAACATTAATTGGTAGGACAGGAATGATAACACAGACAGTCCTTACAGGTATGGGAGTAATCGAGGAAGTTAAAGTGATTAGTGAAGATACACACAAGGAATTATACAAAGATATAAACAAGTTAGTGAAACCTGAGGAAATAGAAGTAGAAACACCAACTCCAGAGGTGTTAGTAATCGGTGTAAGGCCTAAGAAAACGTCTTATTCAAAGTATTTCCCTAATGATGATGATGATGATGAAGACTTGTCAGAAATATCAAGTAAACCAATTCCATTTTCAGATTTATCTGAAAAGGAAAGAAAAGTTTTATATACTTCAATATCCAAGGTTAAGAAAGTGTTGGGAAAAAGAGGTAAAAAGATAGACTTTAATGAAAAAAACCTTCAGGTATGTAAGCGTGTGGGTCCTGATAACACAGCTTTCGGGGCCCACCAAGGTAATTTAATACAGATTGACAGGGACACTTTAAAAGACCAAGACAAGACAGAGGGGGTTCTCTTTCACGAAGCGATACACAAAGTCTATGGAGTAAGAGATGAGACAAGAGAGTTAGAAAACATACAGATAGATTACTTGGGAGAGTTAATGTAATATAATAGAAAATATGGAAGACAATAATAATGATGAATTTGACGAAATAACAGGAAGGAAAAGAAAATATAGTAGATTGAGTAAAAAGAAATTAAGTCCAAGAGAGCTTGATGAAATGTTTTTAGAAGAAGAGGTGTAATAAAAATGACATATATGAACGAGACAAAAAGAGGAATGTTTAGTGGAAGTCCAAAAGGAGGAATGAAAAAAACTGGCCTTAAAATAGCAAAAGCAGTTGGACATTTTTTAGTCACGACCCAAGATGGTTTAAAAGCAATAAACAGTAAAAAATAATAATCCGAAATCCGAGTTCCGAACTCAGAAATCCGAACAAAAAAGGTGAAGAAAATCGAAGATTTTGATGATGATGAACCAATAGATGATAGTTATGAGCAAAACCACAGGTCTGGATATTACCAGAATTATAATTTTCACAAAAGAAAGGAGGGATAAAATATGTCTAAACAAAAAAAAGGTATTTTTGAAGCATTTGCAGAAGGTTCTGGAAAAATAGTAGAGGGAACATCAAAGGCAGCAGTAAGTGCTGGTAATGCGTTAGTTAATGCTGTGACATCACCATTAAGGAAACTAAAAAGATAGTTTTTTTTCTTTATTTGACGTGAACGAAGTGAACGAACATATAAACTACGAGGAATATAGTGAATGGTTGTTAAACAGGAGAGACAGGATTTTCTTCAAGAACAGGTTCGATAATGATTATGAGGAAGAAGAATGAAAAAAACGTGTTATAGTAAGTATAAGAGAAGAGGTTGGTTCAACGAGTCTTACCGCCATTCCTTAGCAAGAAAAGGCGTAAAGACAAGAACAGAGATGTATGAGTTGGGCCAACAATATGCTAAGAAACAGGTATCAAACGGTGAAAAGGGTTCTTTACTCGGCACATATGTAGAGCTTCTTTCTCCTAATGTAGGTATAGATTTCTCGAAAAGAACTAAAATCAACTTAGCAAAGCCAATAACACAAAAAAATCCAAAATTTATCCTAAACCTTTCCAAAAAACTTTCTGATGAACTTAAAAAACAGTCAACAAGATTAGATGTAGTAGGAAGTATAAGGAGGAAAGAAAAAAATATCAACGATATAGACATAGTTCTAATTCCAAAAGACAGAGAAAAAATCATAAGTGTTCTTGAAAAGTATGGTTCAAGAATAGAAGGCGGTGACAAGAAATTAAAATACAATATTAAGGGTGTCTCAACTGAAGTTTACTTTGCAACTCCAAATGACTATGGCGCTATGTTACTCACATATACGGGGCCGTCAGGCAGTAATATTGGTTTAAGGACAAAAGCAAAAAACCAAGGTTATCTCCTGAGCCAATATGGCTTATTCGACAGGAACACAGGTAAGTTATTAGCATCAAAGACGGAAGAAGACATTCTCAAGGTGTTAAAACATCCATATAAGAAACCTGAGGAACGGTAAAAATATATAAAACAAAAATATATTTTCAACAATAGATAACCTTTTAAACTCTGTAATTTCATTTAGTCAAGAAACGGGGTTTATGTTATACTTGGTAGGTAACCGAAAAAACTTTTGCTACTGCCTACCAAGTCAAATTTTTAAAAAAGGGGAGGGGGAAAATTGACGTTCTATAATTGGGTCCAAGAAAAATTTAATTATTTCTCTTGGACAGGACCTAAAAAAGCTCCCTATGGTGAATTATTAAAACCTTCTTATTTACCAAGTGTTGATTATTCCGACCCTAAAGAAAAAAGTATTACTACTGAGATAGAGTGTTTTTGTACTGGTACGTATATAACTGAAAGAGGTAAGATATTTACTATTCGTGAAAGATATACAATTACAATTTCCTATAGCAACTCCACAATAATAGAAGCGATGACACGTATTAGAAGTCTTCTTATACAGAAATTCAGTGAAGAAAACCCCTCATTCCAAATCTCAGACATTTTCATTCCCGAACTATCACCGGAAATAGAGAGGATTGCTGAGCCACTATATTTATATAGAGGTTCACGTTTATACCGTTATATGACACGTATTGAAGAGGGTAGAGTAAAATTAGAAATAGAACAAGATATTTACCGGTCAAGAGCAGAAAAAATTATCCATAAATACGGTATTCGTCGTAAAGAAGCATTAATTAAACGTTTATAATAAAAATAAGGTGTGATATAAATGTATAATAAAAAGAAATGTGTAGTTTGTAATAAAATATTTTATAAAAAAAGAAATGAATCAATAAAATATTTTAAAAATAAAAAGACTTGTTCTAATAAATGTCGTTTTGAATATATAAAAGGAAAAGGACGTTTTGGTGGTGGTTATAGTAAAATTTGTAAGTATTGTAAAAATAATTTTTTCACATATGATAAAACTAAAAAATTTTGTAAAAAGATATGCTATAATAAATGGTTAAAGTGTAGAGATAAATATGGTAATTTAATTATAAAAAAGATGTGTTTATGTGGTTGTATAAAAAAAGTAAAAAAAGGCCGTAAATTTTATTCTTTAAAATGTTATTATAAATATATTAATAAAAATAAAATTAAAAAGAAATGTAAGTATTGTAACAAAAAAATTTATATTTCTAATTATAACAAAAATAGTAAAAAATTCTGTAAAAAAGAATGTTATACCAAATGGCAAAAAAACAGAAATAGAAACGGTAAATTTCTTAAAAATAAAAAATGTAAATATTGTGGGAAAAAAATAGCTCCTTGGAGGATATTTTGTAATTTTAGACATTATAAAAAATGGATGTTAGGTAAAAAACTTGAAGAAAAAATTAATAAATGTGATGCAAAAAAATTAAGAAAGTTTTTTAATAAAAAATATAATAAAAGATATGGTATAAAAAGAGCAATAGAGATAAGATTAAAACAAAGAAACGTATGTTTAGGAGAAAAAAATTATAAATATAAAAATGGAAAAAGTCAAGAACCTTATGACCTTAGATTTGATAGATATGTTAAAGAACAAGTAAAAAAAAGAGATAAAAATATCTGTCAATTATGTTTTAAAAGAACTAAATTTTTAGGTCATTCTACACACTGCCACCACATAAACTACAACAAAAAAGACAGTAGGTTAATAAATCTTATTTTATTACATAATAAATGTAATCATTTAGTTCATAGAAAATCAGAAAATAAAGACTATTACTTTTCCTATTTCTGTTATTTAAAGAATATAGAACCTGAGGTATTATTATGTTCAAAAAACTATTAAGAAAACTTATAAGGTTATTAAGTGGGTACGAGATAAAGGAACGTCAATACGCATTAGGTATGACATCATATATAGACAAGGATAAAGACATCCACATACCAATACTGGATTACGACTGTAAAGAACTCAACAAGGTCTTAGATGACGTGAATGAATTAATGAATTTCTTCAACCTTTCTGATTATGAAGTGTATGAGACAAAACAGGGTTTTCATATATTCTTTTGGTATGACCATATCTCATACAGTAGATTAAGAATGATAATCAATTACTCCAACCTGATAGACCCATTATACAAATATCTCAGTAGTAGGTATGACAAAAAAACAATAAGGGCCGCAGGTAAATATAAACGACAGGATATACATTATATAGGAAAGTTCACAGGCAAGAGAACTCCAACAAAGTCAGAAAGGGAATTAGGAGAGCTAAAAAAACAGGAATACCTGTTATTAAAGGACCAAAAATTATTTACAGATGACGTATTAAAGTCAACTACCCCTCCTTAAATCCTGAAAAGGATTTTGAAGAAGGGGCTTGTAAGTGACGACTTACAACGCAAGAGCTGACTACCCTAAATTGAGGCAAAATAAAATGCGACAAACTACGAGACAAAGGCTAGAAGCACTTCAGGACACTCCACTAATCCTGAACCATGCGGAAGAATCGTTTAATTCCATGAGTTTGAAAACCGACAGCAATGTTAACTCACCTGTTGAGAACTCTAAGCAATTGTCTCATTCGGGAAGTGGGTATAACTCTGGCAACAGAGGGAGTTTATCTCCAAAACATAACGTATTTGTTTTAGATGTTGATGGAAAACCATTGACACCAACAACAAATGCAAGAGCAAGGAAATTGATGAGAGACAAACAAGCAAAACCAGTCTGGAACAAGTTTAGTCAATTTGGTATCCAGATGGTGGTAGAAACAAACAAAGTAATTCCAAAGACTGTATTAGGCGTGGATTTTGGAACAAAGTTTGAAGGATACTCTGTATTGTCTGGAACAGAAAACATCCTAAATATAATGTGGAAATTGCCAGACAAGAAGAAGTTAGTCAAGAAGCTGGAAGAAAGAAGGCAACTTAGGAGAGCAAGGAGATTTAGAAATTGCAGAAGAAGAGAGCGCAGGTTTAACAACAGAAGCAAAAAGGGATTTATTGCACCTTCGCAATTGCAAATAGTAAACAGCAGATTGAAGTGCATATCTGAATTATTCAAGTGCTACCCATTTGATACAGTTGCTTTGGAGGATGTAAAGTTCAACCATAGAGACAAGCATTATGGAAGAAACTTCTCAACAGTAGAGATAGGCAAGAAGATGATTAATGACTGGATAAGGCAGAGAGCTTGCTTACAATTATTCTCAGGTTACAATACAGAATCATTAAGAAATGTCTACAATTATCATAAGGCAAGCAACAAGAGTGCAGAAACATTCAATTCTCATTGCTCAGATGCTTTGGCGATAGCAACCGATTTGTATGCTCAAGAACATATCGAACAAGGCAGATTTATTGTAGTTGACGATACATACAGGGCAGTAAGAAGGAGACTACATGATTCAGAGTTTGCCAAAGGTGGAATAAGGGAGACGTATTCAGCAGGCAATTTCAAGGGCATAAGGAAAGGGACAATATGCAAATTTGGGCAGATTGTCGGCGGTACTAAAAATAATGTTTGGATTAGAGATTGGTCTGGCAAAAGAATAGGAAGAGACATCAAGAAAGTTGATTGGTTCTCAAAACATTTTAAAACTAATGGAGGATGGCAATTCCTCCCCACCCTTTCGGATGGGGTCTCCTTGCCATGTTAAAGATGAAAGAAATAAATAGAAAGAGATAGGAAAAGAGCTTAATATAAGAAGGAGGTAAAAAATGATAAACGAAAAGCGCCTAAAAGTGTTCCTCAGCAAGTGGATAAACTCTCCACCAGACGAGGAAGTAGATGAGCAGATGAAACAGGAGTTAGAAAAAGTGTTTGAGGGTGAATAAAAATGGAAGTAAATGGAACCGTAACAATAGTCCATAAATGTTCAAAATGTGGACAAGAAGATTAATTTCAAGAAGAAGTAGAATTAGATATAGAGCCGCCAGAATACCCAAGATGGGATATGTAAGAGGTGAATAATTTGGGTGAACTAACAGAAAAGATAATGTTGGAACTTGAAAAAAGAAATGTTAAGTCCTTGAAACAGGTAAGACAAGTATTAGAAAAGATAGAAGAACAGGTAGAAGGCGATATAGTGAATAGTTTCTTGGACACGATTATAGACAGTATTGAAAAAGACAAAGACTTATTAACTTTATACATAAGCTTACGTAATATGAAGGACGATTTAAGAAAAAAATGAAACTAAAAGACACTTTGACAATATTATTAGTCTCTGTATTTGCTCTGTTCAGTTTATACTACATATCCAAATTCCAACAATACGTGAACATAATAATAATGGTGATGTTGATACTTATACTCTCTATAGTATGGGTCCTAAAAAACGATTTCGAGAAAGTCCTATTCAAGAAATAAGGTGAATAAAATGAAAAAGCAATATTATTACATAGTAGTAATTATTTTTATCTTGTTTTTTACAGTCAATTTCATCAACATATTCAGAAAAGACATATTTGTAGACGAGACAATTACTTATTATATAGTAAACAAACTCTCATTACGTGAAATTGTAAGAGGTGTAGATGTTCACAATTTTTACTATTTCATTATGAAAATTCTTCCTCACAATAATATATACCTATTACGTTTTTATTCGTTAATAGTAATGTCTATGGCATTATATTCATTATTCATCACCATAAACAAGTTATATAACACAAAAACTGCATTAACAATATTAGTCTTATCATCTTTGTCTATGACAATATCAGAATACTCCACACAGGCAAGAATGTATTCCTTATTGTTTCTTTTTTCTTCATTAATGTTTTACTCATTCTCTACAAAACAATATAACATAACACTCTTAATAATAATAATGTCAATTACTACTCATTATTATGCAGTCTTCTTACTAATACCGTATATAACAACATTATTCTTGACAGAAAAAAGAGCAATATTCTATAAGCAACTGAAAATAACAATAATAACTGTTTCCATCCTTTTTTTAATCCTTTCTCCAATAATCTACAACCAATTCTTTTCAGAAAACAACCCATATAAAATTCCACCACCACACGATAAACCTACTTTAATGTCACTTCCAAGTATGATAATATTCCCGTTAATAATACCATCTACAGTAACACAACCGATTATGATGTTACTTTCTGCTATGATGATATTCTTGGTGTTATATCTTTTATTTACATTCAATATGGACTTTTTTAAAAAAAGTTCTCAAAAAAATCATAAGCAAATCAACATATTCCTTCTCCTGTCATATATAACAACATTTATAATATTTTTCATATCATTTATAGGGTTTCCTTATCACCATAGATATACCATAATGTTCTTTCCTATGGTATATCTGTTGTTGACATTATCATTAAACCAAAAACCTATGGTTGAGCAACGTCTTATAACAACATTATTCATAATATTTATTACAATAACATTTTTATCATATCAACTAAATCCAAAAGACCAATTTATCAAAATATCGAAAGAGATAAAGTGTCCAAGTAATATCCTGCACGAAACTCCCTTTTCATTTCTACCTATGTCTATATACCTTCCTAATTGTAGTCATTATATGGCGTTGTCATCTGATTGGACAGGCTTTACAAATGACACGTTATACACAACAAAAGACAAAATAAACAACAGGAATGTCTCTTATGATTATTATATACACTATTTCGACATATTAAAGGGAATGGACCTTTTAGGAAATTCAAAAAATATCACCTTTATAAAAGTAAAGGACTAAATTAAATATATATATTACAGAATATATTATAAAGTATAGAAATATTATTAAATACATTATATTATACTTATACATTAATCATTAAATATATAAGTATAAAAAATGTCGTTGACAAAAAATGAGAAAATAGTTAAGGATGATATGGAAAAACGAGGTTTTGATATAGTTAGATGTACACAAAAAGGATACCCAGATTTTAAAGCTTTCAATTTAAAAATGAAGGATTTTTTTTATTTAGAAGTTAAATCAACGATACCTTATTTTTCTTTTTTACAATATAAAAATTTCCACAATATTAAAGAAAAAATAATATTAGCATTAGTAAGTAATAAAGATATAAAATATATTAGTTATAAAACACATAAATTAATGTTTAGGACTATTAGAAAAGACTATAAAGTAAAAATTGAACCAAATATAAAATGTAAGAATTGTAACTATGAATGGTATACTACATCAAAATTATTAACAGTATCTTGTCCTTCTTGTGGTTCAAAAAACAAAAATAAAATTATTGAGAAGATATAATAAAAAAATATAAGGAGAAATAAACTATAGGAGGAAAAATAAAAATGGTAGACAGAACAGATGAAGAAAAACAAGATAAAAAACCAACAGAAAATAAAAAAGAAGTGAAAACTGAAGTTATGATGCCTTTAGCAACAATAAAAAGGATATTAAAAGAACAGGGTGTAACAAGAATAGAAAAGCCAGCATTAGAGGAAATTCGTATGATACTACAAGACATACTTAGGGATATGTCCAGGAAAATAATAGTCTTTACCCGACATAGGAAAGCTAAGACATCAACAAAAGAGGATGTTTTATTAAGTATTCGTTAGTTAATATTCATATTTAAAGGTAAGGAGAGGAGAGGAGTAGACTGGATTGGGTCGGAATGGAAGGGAAAGGAATGGAGAGGTTTTTTATATGAAAAAAATAAAATGTTGTATAAAAGGAGTTGCACCATTATTGCAACATAAGATGACATTAGAGACAGAGTTGCAATTAGCATCAAAAACAAAGAGAAGAGTAGGACAAGCTAAATTAGATAATCCAGAAGATTATCTCTATAAAATAAATGATATGATTTGTCAACCTTCAGAACATATTCTACAAGCAATAATTCAAAGATTAAGTGGTTACAAAAGACAAAGAAGAGGTAAAAAAACATATAAAGAGATTGGTATAGGAGCTTTAAATATAACTCCTGAATTTATAGAACATAAAAATCAAAAATGGGTTATAGATAGTAGGACTGTTGTAATTCCAGCAACAAGAGGTAGAAGTATTATATTAAGACCTAAATTAGAAGAATGGGAATTAGAATTTACAATAGAAATATTAAATGATGATTTACCTATTGAAGTAGTCAAATCAGCTTTAGATGATGCTGGAAGAGAAGGAGGTCTTGGTGATTATAGACCAAGATTTGGAAGATTTATTGTAACAGAATTTAAAGAGGTATAAAAAAAATGTCTATTTGCACTGAAACTGGATATTTAGTAAAAGACGTTAAGGAAGAAATTAAAGACAAGATAAAGTCAAAAATAAACTACAACTATAAATCAATTTTTCTTACACTGTATTTAGCAACATTATTAGTTTATATAATCTTTACATATATGATTATATTTACAAAAAACAGTTATATAATAGTGGTATTGGCAACAACATTATTCTTATTTTCGTCATACCAAATATACTTGTATGTAAGAGCTTTGATATTGTGTGATAAAATACTAAAAAAGGATAGGAAAATACTGTTACTTACAGAAAAAGTAATAAAAGAGATAGATGATTTAAAGAATAAGAAGAAATGAAAAAAATAACAAAAAATCCAGATGAATTTCTTTTAATAGATAAGTTAGAAGACATATTTAAAAATATATATATAAAAAACCTATTCAAAGTTCTTCTCAGGCTAATGTCATTTATACTTTTGTTTTCAATTCCGATATTAACTATTTGGTATACTATATTTAGTAAAAACAACGGTTTTAAACTTGTAATTATGTTGTTTTGTTTCTGTTATTGGTTATTTATATCTGTCGACATCTGTTTTAGTGTAAAGGACAATAAAAATACCTGCACAAACTATACAACATTAGAACAAGATATAATAAACTCTTTCAAAAAAAGAAACATAGAAGTAAAAGAATTATCTAAAAAAAAGTAGGGTGATAATAATGTCAAAAAAAGAATATGAAACAACATATGAAACAATAAATGGTGTTTTTAAGATATTAAAAAGTCCGAGAAAGTTCCTTTTAGGCAAAAGACTGTTAGATAACGATGAAATAGTTCATCTGCCTGTAAAGATATTAAAGCAGATTATCAAGGATGCAAAAGAAGATATAATATAATTGAAGAAAATGTTAACAAGAATACCTATAGGTGATGATGACGAAATAATCGTATGTAGAGACGTGTGTTTTGCAGTGATAGAAACCTGTGTAGAGTGTGGAACAAAATTCCTGAGAGGCATATTCCCACAAAGTAGATGCGACATATGTTCAAGAAAACAACCTCCCCACGTATGGGAAAATATAAAAAGTTTTCAAGATAGATACCTTGAAGGAAAATGGTGTCCTATCCACGAAAACGATTTAACAGAATGTGGTTGTATAGAAGGATGGAATAAATGAAGAACATAATAGACACTTACGAACCTAAGGATTGGTTGTTTCAACCGAGAGTAATGAACGGTAACCCAAACGGTTTTTTGTATGATTGGACTTCCAAAAAAAAGACATTTAACTTTATTGACACTTTCGGTAATAAAGTAACAGCAAAAGACTTAGAGCGGTTTTGCACAAGAAACCCCACCTCCTTTCAGGAGTGGGATGAATTGTGATATACAAAACCGCAAAGTATTTATATAAGTTATGTTTATCTAACTTATATGACCAAAGGTTATCAAAAAGAACATACTTGTGTGCATTTGCTTAATTACCATTTTGTATGGTGTCCTAGATATAGGAGAAAGTTATTACAGGGAAAAATTAAAGAAAGGCTAACCCAACTCATACAAGAAAAAGCAAATGAAAAGGAATGCAAGATATTAACGCTTGAAGTAATGCCTGACCATACCCATTTGTTCATAACCAGCAAACCAACAATTTCCCCAAACAAGTTGATAGGAGAAATCAAAGGTTATGCCTCGTATGTGTTAAGAAAAGAATTTCCAGAACTGCTTAAAATGCCTACGCTTTGGACAAGAAGTTATTTTGTAAGTACAGCAGGAAAGGTAAGTCAATTTGTAATCCAGAAATATATTGAAGAACAGTATAAACGATGAAACAAACAATCAAATATAGGTTGAATCCAAATTTCGAACAGGAGAAGCATCTGCATAATCTTTGTTCTATTGCAACAAAGCTATACAACACGGACAATTATATAAGGCGAAAAGAATGGGAAAAGACAGGCAAGATACCTTCGGTTTATACACAGAAGAAGGCATTGAAACAAAACCATTGGTTTAAACTATTGCCTTCACAGACAGCACAAGAAGTCATTTTCAACCTGCAAAGGAATTATAACTCTTGGTTCAAGCTGAGAAAGAAAGATGATAAGGCAAATCCCCCTATGTTCAGGAAAAAGGAGATGTTGAGCGTCATCTCATTCTATCAGCAGTTTAAGGTTATAGGTAACAAACTAATGATTTCTATGTCCTTAAAATATAGGGCAGAAAACAAGATTAAGTTAATCGAGATGTCTTTTGACAAGTGGAGAGAATCAGAAGGCACCCCAAAATTCTGCCAAATAGTATTCAACAAAGGCAAATGGTATGCTCACATAGTTTATGAGGTTATCGAGCAATCTCCAATTCTCAACGATAAAGTGATGGCTGTTGATTTGGGAATAATCAACACAGGTGCAACCTGTGATACGGAAGGCAATGCAAACATATATTCTGGAAAACAGGTGCTTGCGATACAGCATTACTTCAACAAGGAGAAAGCAAAATTAACAAGCACATTGACAACTCAGTATCCAAACAGGCACTCTAGCAGAGCATTAAGGATATTGCACAAGAAACAGAATAGGCAAATAACCCAATGCCTGCACACACATAGCAAGGCAATAGTAACCGATTGTTTAAACAAAGGCATAAAGACATTGGTTGCGGGGGACATCACAGATATAAGGAAAGATAAGAACTTTGGGCATAAAAACAATCAAAAGCTCCACTCTTGGTCATTCTCAAAATTCATCAAGCAACTTGAATACAAGTGTATGAAAGTTGGCATACGGTTTGCAATGGTGAACGAAGCATACAGCAGTCAGACTTGTTCTAATTGTGGAACAGTCAGGAAATCAAACAGAAAACATAGAGGGTTATACATCTGCAAGACCTGCGGTTATACAATCAATGCAGATGTGAATGGTGCTGTAAACATTCTTAAAAAGTATCTCCAAGACTTTCTGTCAAGGAGTATTGGCATAGTGGCTATGCCATCGGTAGCGAGGATAACAAATGTCTGTCCAAGTTAAGTCCGAGAAGCCCACACCATTTATGGGTGGGGGTATGTCACGCAACGGCCAAGTAGAGGTGAATGAAAAATGACTTGGGTATGTCGGGTATGCCAATCAGAAGATATTGAATATATATTTGATATTCCTACTTCAAAGATGAATAAACAGAAAAAATTTACAATTATGAGAATAGCATATTGTAAGAAACATAAACCAGCTATTTATAATCCAAAGATAGATAAAATAATTAATTATTAGGAAATAAAAGAGTGGAGGTGAGTTCAAAATGAAATATTTAATTCCAACAAAAATTGTCGGTGTTTCCTTCCAAAATCCTGGTGGTTCAAACAGACAAGAACTGATAAAAAACCTTAAAGAGAATGATACACTGGCAATAGAACACGAAAAGGATAACCCGTATGACAAGAACTCCCACGTCATAAAACACAATAACAACATTCTTGGTCATATAAACAAATCACTTGCAGAAGACCTCGTAAATAAGGTTAATAATGGTGAAAAGATATTAGGTATAAAAGAGTTTAAGATAACAGGTATTGAAAAACACACTCTTGGGGTGAATATAATTATCGAACTGGAAAAGAAAGACGATTGGAATAGTGAAACTAAAATCGAAAAAGAATAGAATTAACTATGGTTGACGAGAAATACATCATATATTCAAGTAATCCACCAAGAACTTCATTTTACAAATATGTAAAGGATAAGTGTGATAAGTGTGGAACCGAGATATATATAGGTGAGAAAGACAAACACGTTAAAAAATTTTGTTATAAATGTGGTGGTTATAAATAAATGTATAAGACAATATCAATATCTGAATACCTAAAGAAAAAACTTTATCTGTTGAAGATAAACAAAGGTTTTAATACCTAGGACAAATTAATAGAGGATATGATAAAAAAATACAAGGTGAAATAAATGGAAGAAGGAGACTTGATATTAGGAAGAGTTAGACTTAATGCATATAAGGTTAGAGACAAGCAGAAATCACCTCATCCTGTTATAGAGATGATGAGAAACGACGGCGCAACAGAAGGTGAGATTGTAGTTTTAAAAGTGATAAGATGTTCTCAACTTTGGGAAAACTAAAATGGAAAAAGAAAAAGTAAAAGAAATCCTGAAGAAAGTTGAAAAAGTCTGGAAACAAAGGTATCCAAACCACCAGAAGAAATTAAACATAAGACTGAAACAATTAGAACAAGTATTAACTATGTCTCCCCACGACGACGGTTATATGAGAGTTTCATTAGCAGGAGAAAATAAAGTTCATTTAGTTCCGTTTGAAGAGATGATATTGAACGGCCTTAAAGGAACAGACCTTCACAAATATCCTATAGAAGAAAAAAAAGAAAATGTCATATATCCATAGAACTCCATTATGTCCGAAATGTAAAATAAAAGGAATAAAGTCATATATGTCACTTACAAAATTAGAGGGTAGATGGCACTGTAAAATATGTAATTATATAAAAAAATGAAACTTTCTGTTATCATACCTGTTTTTAATGAAGAGAACATTATTGAAGATGCATTAATTAGAATAGGATTATATCTAAAAGGGCAGGAAATCGATGATTATGAAATTTTAATAATTGATGATTGTAGTTCAGATAATTCCTATTATAAAGTCTTAGGATGCATCAAAAAGATAGGAGATGAAACTGAACCTAACAACAAGATAAAATTATATTCAAACCTAAAGAACCGTGGCAAAGGCTATAGTATATTAAGAGGCCTTTACCACGCAAATGGAGATTATTTCTTGACTATGGACTGCGACTTTTCTACAGACATATCCGAGATAAAAAAGTTAATGAAATATAAAAAAGATTATGATTTTATTGTTGGAAGCAGGTATATGTCAGACTCTATAATAAAAAAGAAACAAACTAAACTTAGAATATTCTACAGTAGGTGTTATAACATTCTTATAAGAATATTATTCAATTTAAACTTTAAGGACACCCAAAATGGCTTTAAGGTCTATACCAAAAAATCAAGACATTTAATATTAAAATATGGTAAGATAGAGAGATACTCCTTCGATGTTGAGCATTTTGTAATATGCAAAGAACATAACCTTAAAATTAAGGAGGTAGGTATTGAATGGTCCGACAATAAGCCACAGAAATTCACAAAACATATAATCCCTATGTTCATAGACTTGTTAAAAATAAAGAAATACCAAATGAGAGGCCTATATGGTAAAAATACCTAAATACTCTTTCGATAAGAATGATTATCCTGTAGAGATGCAGACAAGAACAGACAAGATAAGGTATAAGATAAATTACTTAATTAAAACCATATTCTCAAAGCAGTTTATCAAGTTCGGCTTAGTAGGTGGTATCTACACACTCATAGCATTATTAATCTATTGGTATTTCAGTGACACACTCCACATAAAAGCAGTAAAAGTCACATTATTTTGGGTCCCATTATCATTCATCATAAGGTTTCTTATAGAAAAAATCTGGGTGTTTAAAAAATAAAATGCAGAAATTCGACTGTAGAAAAGTAAAAGACAAATGTAAAGCAGATTGTTGTGGCTGTATGACACCTGTTTCTAAGGATGTATATGAGAAAAACAAACACTTAATCAAGGAAAAAATAGAAAAAGAGTTAACATTTGATGTGAATGAAAATGAGATAATGTTATTGACAAAATCAGGGAAGTGTTGTTTTCTAAACACTGATAACGACTGTATGATATATGAAGAAAGACCTGATGTATGTAGAAGGTATGGAACAGACTTTTACCTACCCTGTCCATATATAGACAGAAAAGGCAATCTAAGAAACGAAGCAAAGCATAGAAGGTTCCAAGGAATAATAAACCATAACGTTGATGATAGTATAAAACAAATGGAAAAGAGGATAGGTAATGAAACTTGAAAAAATGTATAAAGACGAACAGATAGCAAAAGAACTTACAGAAAAATTCATAACCGACATAGCTAAACAACTTGGTGTAGACCTATTATACGCAATATTTGGTAGTCTTGCTAAAGGAACATACATCCACGGTAAAAGTGATATAGACTTACTGATAATTCCAAAAAAATGTCCTGTAGGTGGAGAACTGTCTCCTACAAAATACCTCTGGATAAACGAGTATGGAAAGAAATATGGTAAAGTCTTCAAGAAAGGAAGGGAAATAGGAATATTTGATGTTATGATTTTCTTAAACTCAGCTCAACAAAAGCCGATTAGAACACTTCTGTTGGCAAAAAAAAAACACGAAACAAACCTGTTCAAAAATGCCACATAGAGGATTTATAGGATTAAGGATAAAAAGAAAAGATGATTATTCAATACTTAGAGGATTAAGAGATTATTTTAAAGTCGATACATTCAAAGATATAATTCCTAAAATTGAGTTAGTAATAAAAGAACGTGATAAGTTATTAAAAGAAATAGACAGGTATAAGAAAAAAACTAACTCAATACTAAAAGAGTTTGGTAATAAAAAGATAGGAAGTAGTTATATGAAAATAAGGAAAAGGGGAAAAAGATATCCGACCAAAAAACAGGGAGTTCTGTATTTCAACAAAAACTGCATAGGAAAGAGAGTGATAGTATGGGAAAAAAAATAAGGTTAATAATATCACTGTTACTGTTCTTATTAGTAGTAGGCTGTGGTTCCTATTGGGATATAGAAGAACAATCACCAAAACAAAACCAAACCAATACCTTTGAGAAAAAAGTATTGGAAAAGTTAGAAGTGATAGAAACAACAAAATGTCCTGACTGTATCTGTAACACTCCACAGTGCCCCGACTGTATTCTTGGTGAAGATAGTTACATAAATGGCTTAAAACAAGAAGCAAACAAATGTGAAGAAAGTTTATATTACTACAATATAAGTGACTGTCACGGTGAACTCAACTGGACAAGAGAAGAGTTAGATAGGGTAAAAGAAAAATGTGAGGAAGACAAACAAGACATTAAGTCCGACTTTGATGAATACAAAAACGACACCAAAAATATTGATGATGAGTTAAGGTTATGCAAAAGAGACCTATGTAAGTTTAATTCAACCAAATGTTAAAATGTTATCGCAAAGAGAAAAGAATTTAATTGAAGTTGTAAAAGAAACATTAAAACTAAATGATGCTTCAAATAAAGAAATAGTTAGAGTTTGCCAACAAATACTAAAATGCAAGAAAAAATAATAAACGTACCTAATACAATAACATTGATAAGGCTAATTCTAATACCATTCTTCATATTATCTATATACCAGGGAAGAATAATTAACGCTTTAATTATTCTCATCATAATAACACTTGGCGACTATATAGACGGTTTATTAGCAAGACATTTAAAGCAACAGACAAATTTTGGCCAGATGTTCGATTCAACAGTAGATTACCTGTTATTAATCTCATCATTATCGACTATCACTCACTTGTTCATTCCAATACCCACAATAATAATAATATCAGTTCCAACAGTAATATGTTTTGTATGTAAAGTAGTTTATGTGGAAAAAACAAAAGACCTGTCTCCAACCTATATAGGAAAGTTAACAACATTCTTTTCCTACACTACAGGAATAGTTTATCTTATAAACTTCACCTTAAAAGAAGATTTGTTGTATGTATCAATATTATTCGGTTATTTGACTATGTTCTATAATATACACAGAGTAGGAAAACTAATTATCAGTCCTGAACGACAGTAACATCCTTTGAAAAGTCCAATTTCTGATAAGTTTGAACAAGATAGCAGTTCAACTGAACTCCATAAGCCAGCAGATTTATGATAGCAACAAACTTAGCATAAACGTGAATAAAGCAGCAATAGAATTGATAAAAAAACATTGATGGATGTTGAGCATTTCTTAAAAAAATTTCCAAAACTGGCTTTTTTATTTTTTGGGATTAAATGCAATGAATGCAATATGATGATGAACATATATAATGATGGCAAGTATGAATGCCCCAAATGCCACAGGAAAGTAAAAGGAAACTTATGGAAAAGGGGATGAACAAAAAACTAATCTATGATGTAATTCTTATTATATTAATTGCTATAATGATAAGCAGTATATTCTGGATTATATCTGTTATTAAAACCGAAGGGGGAAAATGCACAGCATCTCCATTAGACTATTCAATGATGAAACTAAAGGAAAAGACAGGGTTGGATTATGATTGCGTATGCACATATAACCCTTATGACCCATTAAAAAGGGCATTAAATCTTTCTTTTAACTTAGTTGCGGGAAGTCCCATTCCGCAAGGTGGGGGATGAAAGCAACGGATGCCAATGGTATTTGAAAGATTCAAAAACGCAATAAAGAATATGAGTTTAGATGAATTAAATAGAGAAATCCAAGAAAGAAAAAAATTACTGTTTAAATGGAATAGTCCAATAGAAAGAACAGTATCAATAGAAGCTTCATCAACAAAAGCAATAAAAACTTACTCAAAACATCCCTATGACAAAATAAGGAAAGAATTGGCTATTTTAACCAATTTGGTTCATCAAATTATTAATCAAAAATAGCAGCATACTTAATCAAATAAAGGAAGATTTAAAAAGATTAAAATGATACTAATACATATGGTTGATGGTAGAGAAATGTTGGATTTTACCAATAAAGAATGTGAGACATTTGAGGATAAAGGTACTATAGGATATCCTGTTAATGTTGTACGTAGAATAATTAATAAATTTCTTAAAATCCCTGAGATGAAAGGCATATCCTTAGTTATAAAAATTTGTCCAAATAAGAAGATTTCTGGTATGGACTTTAATCTATTAATTGACGAAGTTATACAAGATGTGGGTTTAGATTTAAAGAATTTTGTATTGAGTGAGAAAGAAATAGAAGAATATTCTTTTGATGTGGTTACCGAATATGAGGTTTATCCTGATGAATATATTGAAGTGTATGACGAATCACAAGAAGACCTTGGCGAAGAAGTTAACTTAGAAAATAGAGCAAGAGATGTAACTATAGAACTTATACCAAAAAATCAAACCCATCTTATAAATAAAACAGATGAAATTTTTTATTTAGTTTTAAAAACATTTAATAAACTAATAACTAATCTTTCGCAGAAAATACCATACACCGCAAAGTTTATATTTGAAGTAAGATATAAAAAAGGTACTATTCGCCAAGTAAAAAAGATTACAGAAGATTTAAATATTTCTAAAGATATTAAAGTATACTTTAGGGAATATGATGATTGTGATAAAATAAATTTGATTATGCCATTTGAAGAAATAAATGACCCAAATACCTTTAGGGAGGTTCTTAAAAAGATAAAATGATGGGTGTAATATTCAAATTAAAAGCTGAATTAAAAAAAGATATTGTTAAATTATTAGAAGACTTTTGTAAAAGAAACTTTCTAAGAAGATAGGCGATAAAGAGTATGCAAAATATGTTATAGTGGTACCACCTAAAATAGTGGATAAATTAAAGTGGAAAGGTGGAGATGAATTAGAAGCAGAAGTCAAAGGAGATAAATTAGTTATTGAGAAAGATTAAGTTATTCTAAACTTTTTTCTATTATTTTTTTTCTTTTTCTTGGTAAGGTTCACTATTACCAGACCCAAAAAGGGGACAAGTGTGGCAATCCCCATAATTTGGAGTAATTGGACACTCTGGATATTGTTGAACACATACTACTGATTTTTCTGATTTTTGAGCTTTATACCTAACTTTCTTATGGCTTGGTGCACGACCCATAAAACTATAGAATAATAGCCCATTTATAAATCTATTTATAAATCAAACGAAACGCTGAGCTGTCAAGTTAACGAGACCTGAACGGTAGTTTTAAATATCAAAAGTCTTTATTTCTTCAATTATGAGTCAATCAGACTTATTAATGGAGTATTTTAAAAAACACCCTAAAAAGGATATACCTCATCCTGAAATTGTAGATTGGGCTACAGAGGAATGGAAAAAAAGAACGGGAGGAGTATTACGTGACCCAGATAGGGCTATAAGAAAATTACATCAAAGTGGAATATTAATAAAAGTAAAAAAAGGAATTTACAGATATGACCCTGATTTAGTTCAAGAGAGAAGTGATTTAGAAGATTTTGACCAAAAGACTAAAGACGCAATATTCAAGAGAGATAATTTTACTTGTCTCTTATGTGGAATAGGCAAAAGGGAAGGTGCTGAATTACACGCAGACCACATAAAACCAAAAGATTGGGGTGGAAAAGCAACAATTGAGAATGGTCAAACTTTATGTAGTGCCTGTAATATACTAAAAAAAAGGTATGGAATAAATCAGACTTTAGAAAAGTATAGTAAAAAAATGTTAAAAATTGCTAGAGAAAATAATGATAAACCTATGATTGATTTATTTAATGATATTATAAAAGTTATAGAAAAACATAGAAACTTAAAAGAAAATATAGATGAAGATGAAAAACAAAGGAATTTAAGTTAATTTCATTTGTTTTTTCTCTTCTATTATAGGTATTAATCTTTTTTTAGCAAGTTCGCAATAATCATTATCTATCTCAACACCAATACATTTTCTTTTTTCATTCAAACAAGCTAGTAATGTAGTCCCACTACCTAAAAATGGGTCTAAAACAACTTTATTTTTATAGGAAAATAATTTTATACATCTTTTAGGTAATTCTATAGGAAATGGGGATGGGTGTCCTACCCTTTTCTTGCTCTCTCCTTGAAATGTCCATACTCCATTAGTCCATTCAATAAATTCATCTCTAGATATTGTAGATTTTCCTTTTTTTAATTTTTTCCAATACTCTTTAAAAAGAATGACTATAACTTCTACAGGAGCGATTACATAAGGAGCACTAGCACTTTTCCATGAACCCCAAGCTGTTCGTCTTGAGATATTGCCTTCGTTCCAAATAATAGTAGAGTGATATTTCCAACCTACTTTTTTTGCTATTTGCAGTATATCACAGTAAACGCTTTGCTGTCCGCCTTTATTTTTATCTAAAGGAATATTCAAACAAAGCCTACCATCTTTCTTAGCAAGAGAAAAAGCTTTACTTATCCAAGATTCAGTAAATTCTAAATATTCTTGATATGTAACGTCATCCTTATGAGAATTATATTTAATGTCTACATTATAAGGAGGAGAAGTAACAATTAAATCAACAGTTTCTTTTTTGATTGTATCGGTAGTAATAAAATCATCTTTTATTATCTTAATTTTGTGTTTTTTATTCTCAAAATAGATTTTATTATCTTTTGACATATTGTTACCTCAATTAATCTTTCTCAATAACTAATTTATTCCCCTTGACTTCTGCTTCTAATTCTTCCCCTGTTTTCCACTTCAACTTTTCTATTAACTTGTTAGAAATTACAACCCAATACTTTCGGTATTCGTTTCCTTTATATTCTCTGCTTATCTGGCTTAAAAGCTTCATACTATCTATTAGATACCTAACTACTATATAAGCTTTTCGATACCTAAAACTATATATTGCTTAGTGTATATTTAGATACCTAAACATTTATATACTTGGTAGGCAGTAGCAAAAGTTTTTTCGGTTACCTACCAAGTATAACATAAACCCCGTTTCTTGACTAAATGAAATTACAGAGTTTA
>Ga0315289_10000765_pt1 | contig 49504 bp, 39 predicted proteins | sample YL17G11_40_MG_FD_203452 | JGI IMG/M metagenome (GOLD analysis project Ga0315289, IMG submission 203452) | Sediment microbial communities from Yellowstone Lake, YNP, Wyoming, USA - YL17G11_40 | ecosystem: Environmental > Aquatic > Freshwater > Lake > Sediment | place: USA: Wyoming | collected...
CTTGGTGATGGCGCCCCAGATGTCGTAGCGGTACAAGGTATCGCAGGTGCCGTCCTGCATTCGGGTGGCGCGCCCCTCGGCGTCATAGGTCAGGGTGACATCCGAGGCCGCGCCCGGATAGTCAATCAGGGTCACCCGATCCAGCTCATCGCGAGCGGAATTCTCGGTCACCACGCGCGCGTCGTTCACCAGCGCCCCGGCCGTGCCCACCACATCGTCGATGATATGCCAAACTGACCCATTCCGGTCTAGTCGTCAAACAACGCTATTACGCCCTTTAGAGAGGCACTTGTCAGCAACTCATAGTCCTCGAGGTGAATATGGCCGGCGCCCCGCTTGGGATGATCTAGTAAGTAGTTACAGAATGCTACAATCCGCTCAAGCCCTACTCTCGTGGCATAGATGCAGACCTCGTCATTCTCGAATCTTAACTCAATATGCCGCCCTTCGAAAACGGGCTCTCTCCATTTTTCAGTCATGGCTACCACCTCCAAACGTGCGGGTGCCCCCACCGTCCATGCACAGCCTTGTCCAGTCTAAACCCTACTCTCAGTCTTCTGCTGATTACCTTGAATACGTTACCTCTGGAAAACACATTGGCTTCCACGCCTGCGGCTCTGGCAGCGGCAAGGCCTGCCGCCGATGCCAGCGCTCCGCCTCCCACGATGCCCATGCCTCTGCTGAAGCCGCCGTATGGGTCGCAAGGATCGCTCCAGTTGGGGCGCCACAACCCTACGGTAATGCCCGTGGCGACTCCACCAGCGGTGGCCGCGGTCGATCGCCCGAGTTGTTGGCCGACAGATGCATCGAACACCAACAATGGCCTGTCGTCCCCTAGGTGCCATCCACCAATCCAGACGCCCCCAAGCCCATCCGGATCCACCCATGCAACCGGTTCGCTCTCACAATAGGCGTACGGATGAGCGTCGCATCGCTCTTGCGATTCCCCAGGCTCGTCAGCCAGTTGCGATTGCTGTAATTATACGCCGTGTAGGCGCCATTGGACAGGGTCTTGTTGGTGCGGTTGTGACCTCGGAGTTTTGGGATGGGAGGAATACCACTCCTCTCCCTCGCTGAGGGAGAGGACCGAGGTGAGGGTGGTAGGCGTCGCCGCGCACCCTCACCCGGCCCGCCGCAAGCGGGCCGGCCTCTCCCTTGAAGGGAGAGGCATCATGCGCGTATGGCCCGCACCAAAGAAAATAGGGCACACCCGCTGCCCCTTGCCCCGTGTCATGGACCGACGCTTGGCGAGCGCCGTGGGCCCTTCAGGCCCGCGAAATGCCGCGGCACGAGCGGGAGGCGGAGGCCGTGTCCGACTGCGCCCTGGAAGGCTCGGTGGCGCGGCTGTCGAAGCAACCTTGGTCAGATCGCATCGGTAAGGCGCAATGATTCTTCCCAACATCTGGGGCGGCGGTCAGCTTGTTGCGTTCTCCGCTCTCGACGGCGAGACCGGATGGCCGGCGTCGCTAGTTGCGGTGACGCTCGACGAGCGCATTGGGCTCGACTTCTACAGCGGCCGCCGACCGCGGCTGTGGTTGGCGCTCCAGGTCAAGGGCAAGCTCGCCGACGGCACGCCCGGGGCTCGATTTGCGGCCATCGAACCGACGATCGTCGCCGGGGACGTGATCGTGGTTGATGTCGAGGCCGAGCGCGGCGCGGGCTGCCGACTGCGCATAGCCTGCACTGATCGCGTGGGCATGGTTGGGGAGGTGTCAGCGTTGACGCAGGGCGTACGCGCGTACGTGGTGCTCGATCTGTCGCCCCCCGCCAGGGACACGGACCAGGGGAGCGCCGGCGAGGTAGTGGTCGCGGTGGAGGGCACGCCCGTCAGGCCCAAGTGGCTCGGCGCCAATCAACGGGCGTTCGAGCTGCGTCCGCCGCGGGCCCGGTTTGCGGTGACCATGGAGATCGCGGGCATGCCGGGCGCGCAGGAGGCGCTGCAAGCGATTCTGAGCCGCGACATGGACGAGGTATGCGCGATGCGAATGGCTTTCTTCGAGCGCGTGCCGCCGCTGCCAGGCGCGAGTGATGACCGCCAGCGCGCTTTCGCCAAAGCCTGCTCGGTGCTCAAGGTGAACGTGGAGAGCCACCAAGGCGAAATCCCCGTGCGCTACGGGGTGCCCGACCGCGCCCCGCACCGCTGGATGTGGCTGTGGGATACCGCTTTTCAGGCTTTCGGCTACGCGCACCTCGATCTGAGCCTGGCGCGCGAGACACTGCTTGCGGCGCTGAGCAAGGTGCGGGAGGAGGGCTTCCTGCCGCATCGAATGACGCCGGACCGCGCCGGAGATTCGCAGATCACCCAGCCGCCGCTTCTGGGGTGGGCGGTGTGGTCGCTGCACCAGATGCAGCCTGACCGCGAATTCCTTGCCTCCGCATATCCACCCTTGAGCAAATACCTGAGTTGGGACCTGCGCAACCGCGACCGCGACGGGGACGGGCTTCTCGAATGGGCCGCGCCCGACGAATCGGGCATGGATAACAGCCCGCGCTTCGACGGCGGCGTGGAGTTCGCGGCAGTGGACTTCAACGCCTTCGCCGCGGCAGAAGCTGGTTTCCTGGCGGACATCGCGGAAGCCCTCGGCCGCGCCGAGGAGGCCGCGCAGTGGCGCGCAGAGCGTGAGCGCATCGCCAGCGCAATCGAATCCAACTTGTGGTGCGAAGAGGCCGGCGTGTACTACGACCGCGCCCCGGGCGGGGATTTCATCCGGGTCAAGACCTGCGCCAGCTTTGCCCCGCTGTTCGCGGGGATTGCTTCCCCGCAGCGGGCGCGGCGCCTGGTTGCACACCTTAACGACCCCGGCCAGTTCTGGCCCGCGTTTCCGGCGCCCAGCGTCGCTTTGGACGAGTCGAGCTTTGGCGATGACATGTGGCGCGGCCCGACCTGGATGAACTACAATTTCCTTGTCATTCACGGCCTGCGCCGCTACGGATACAGCGACCTGGCGGTAGAGCTGGCCGAGCGCTGCCTGGAGCAGGTCACCACATGGTATCGCGACGAGGGCGCCATATTCGAGTATTACGACCCACACGGCCGCGTCAGCCCCCGGCGCCTGCATCGCAAGGGCCGGGTGCCCACGCATCGCTCGGGCGGCATACCCGTGGTCACCGATTACAACTGGTCGGCAGCGATCTTCGCGGCGCTCGCGGTTGAACGATACGGGCGCTAGCGCGCTACACGTCCGGCTGTGCCACCGGGGGACATCTATGGCTCTGGACCTGGAGAAATATCGCGATCGCATCGAGGAGAGCCGGCGGCGCATCGAGATCACCGCGCGTTTCGAGGAACCCGATCGCGTACCGATCACGATTAGCGAGGGGGGGAGCTACTACTGCTGGCTGTTCGGCCACGACATCAGCGAGTATTACCAGGACGTGGGGCTGCAAATCGAGGTGCAGCTCAAGGGCCTGGAGTGGGCGTATGAGGAACTTCGCGATGACCGCACCGCCCGCGGGCTGCACGCCGACCTGGGGCCTTTGGGCGAGGGGCTGCTGTGGGACTGCGACATCGAGCGACCCGCCGGCACTTCGCCCTGGATTGTGCCCCGCGTCCGCAGCCTGAAGGACATCGAGCGACTCCCCGTGCCCGACCCGGCCTCGGCGCGCGGCATCAATTGGGCCATGCAGCAGCACGAGCGCATGAAGGAGCTGGCCCGGCAGCAAGGCCTCAACCTTGGGGTTGGCGGCGGAGTCGGCATCCATCCTCCCCTCTCCGCAGCATGCGCCCTGGCGCCGGCCCACCTGGTGTACGAATGGATGTACACTGCGCCCGACCATATCCGGTTGTACTTCGATAAACTGCTGGAGGCGTTCTTTCGGCTGACCGAATTCAATGATCGCCAGTTCGGCGTCAAGGAGCGCCGCAGCATTGGGCTCGCCGACGACCACTCGGCTTTCGTGTCCGACGAGATGTACCGGGAGCTCGTTCTTCCGTACAACAAGGCAATCTACGACCGTTACGGCGCCGAGGGTCGCTATCTGCACGCCGACGGGCCCAACGATCATCATTTCGAGACCTATGCGAACGTGCTGAAGCTGACGCAAATGGACATTGGCGGGTTTAGCGACATCGCGGCCGCCAAGCGCGCACTGGCGGGCAAAGTGGTGATGTCGGGAGGACTCAACTGCAAGGACCTGTACGGCGATTTTGAGTCGGCCCGACCGGTCATCGAGCGCGCGATACGAATCGGGGCGCCGGGAGGCGGCTTTATCCTCGCCGTCGGCGGGGAAACCTACGCCGGCGTCAACCCGCAGACCCTCATTCGCAGCGTGGAGTACGCGAAAGAGATCGGCCGCTACCCGATAGCGGTTTGAGGGCCGAGGAGCGTGAGGCATGTGCGAATCGAAAGTCTTCTTGGAACAGGCGGGCAAGCGGGAGCTGGTGCTGGAGGACGTCGCCTCGATAATCCGCGAGGGCGACCACTGGGTGCTGACCAGCATCTTCGGCGAGCGCAAGACGCTGCGCGGCGTGCTCGCCGAGATGCGACTCCTGGATCACGAGATTGTTTTTCGCCCCCAATAGAGGGTGATGCGACAGAGCGCGCGGCGTGCCACGCTCGGCATTGCTGCGGCGCGTCAAGTTATCGCATCAAACGCAGCAACTAGCAGGACAAAACGCGCACAAAGAGCGTTGACATGGCCCCTGGCCGTTCGTAGCATAGTTATCGTACTTCGCGCGGCCCAGGCGGCTGCGCAGGAGGTCATGATAGCCTCTCACCGCAAAGCGGTTGAGGGGCTTTCTTTGTGCCCATGGCCGAGCTAAGGAAGAACCCGCTGACCCGCGAATGGGTGGTCATCATGGCGGCCCCCGCGCCATCGCCCCCTGCGCGCGGCGTATGCCCTTACTGCCCAGGCAATGAGGCGCTGTCGGGGCCGGAATCGCTCGCCTACCGGGACCCCAGCACCGCGCCCGACACCGCCGGCTGGCGTGTCCGGGTGGTTGCCAGCAGCCCGTCATTCCTCCAACCCGACGCCGACCCCGGTCGCGGCGAGGAGGGCATCTATGACATCATGCGTCCCGTAGGCGGCGACGAGGCTATCGTGGAGACCCCTGCCCATGGCGAAGCCGCCCTATTCTCGGACCCCCGGCAGTCGGAGGACGCGCTGTGGGCCTGCCGCGAGCGTTACTCCTACTGGGCCGCGCAACCATCGGTGAAGTCGGTAATCATCGGCCGCCATCACGCCGGGCGTTCCCAGGATCATCCCCACTGGCGGTTGCTGGCCTTGCCCGTAGTGCCGCAGCCGTTATGGGACCTGGCCAAGGGCATGGCTCAGTATTACGACTACCGCGGCCGCTGCGGGATCTGTCACATCGCCGAGGAGGAAGCGCGAGACCGCAGCCGGGTGGTGACCGAGAATCGCCATTTCCTGGCGCTGACGCCCTATTTCTCGGTCTATCCCTACGAAATGTGGATCCTGCCGCGGCGCCATCACGCCGGCCTGCCTGATGCCCAGCAGGAAGAAATGCAGAGCCTGGCGCGGATCATGTGCGAGGCGATGGGGACGCTCAGGCAGGCGCTCCATGACCCGCACTGGATCATGACCTTCATGAACGCGCCATGCAACATAGAGGGCATGGAGCATTTCCACTGGTTCCTGCGCGTACTGCCCGATGTCATCGCCCCTGCGGCCAATGCGCTCGAATATGGCATCTCCGTGAACGAGGTCGCCCCGGAAACCGCAGCGGAGAGGCTCCGGCGCGCGGCGCCAGTGACCCTGAGGCGTGCCGCGCAGGTCGCGTGAACCCGCGGGAGGGCGCCCTTGGCGCCCCGGTCGAGTGGTGAACGACAAACATGAAGAGACAGCAAGCGATCACACGATCTGCCGTTCCTTAGCGCCCTTGCAACTTCGTGATTTCGACGGCGGTCTGTGCGCAGAGGCGGGTGACGCTCGCTGGGCACGCGCCCGCCCGCGCGTCGGGGGGCGCAATCCGCCAGGATAGCAGCTATTGGAGGTTCGAATGCCCGATGGAGTCGAGAGAGCAGAGTTCACCAACCTGGAGAAACCGGAACCATTTCGAGTCATGGTGGTGGACGCGGAGCCGCGAAGCCGGTGCTCGCTGGTTCACGCGCTGCGCTCGGCACGTCACGAGGTGACGGAGTTTGGAGACGCTCACGAGGCGCTCGACCGTCTCGCGCAGGGCGATCATGACGTGGTCGTCGCCGATGCCTGCCTGCCGAGCATGAGCGGCGTCGAGTTACTGGCCGCTATCGCAGCCCGCGGTGTGGACGTGGTCGTGATTATGGTCACCCCCGCGGAATCAGCGCTTGCGGGCATCGAGTGCCTCAAGGCGGGCGCGATGGATTACGTCACCCGGCCGTTCGAGCCCGAGGACTTGCTGCTTCGGATCGGCCGAGGGATGGAGCGCCGTTCACTGCTGGAGGAACGGGTGCGGCATCAACAAGACGCAGAGGCCCGCCTCACCAGGTCATCGCAGGACATCAAGCGCCTTTTCCTGGGGGCGGTGGAATCGCTTGCCTGCGCGCTGGAAGCGCGAGATCCCCATACGCGCGGCCACTCGGCCCGGGTCGCCGATCTGGCCAGCGCAATTGCGCTTCCGCTGCGGCTAGCAGAGCACCAGCGGGAGAGGCTGCGCATCGGCGGCCTGCTTCACGACATCGGCAAGATCGGCATCCCGGACGACATCCTGAAGAAGCCGGGCCGGCTCACCCGCCGGGAGCGCGCCCAGATCCAAACGCATCCCCTGATCGCAGTCAGCATCCTGTCCCCTGGGCTCGCCGATTCGGAGACCATTGCCATCATCCGCCACCATCACGAGCGGATTGACGGCAGTGGTTATCCCGATGGCATCAGCGGGGAGGAAATCCCCATCGGCGCGCGCATACTCGCGGCCGCCGACACCTTCGATGCCATGACCAGCAAACGCCCCTACCGACCGGCATATTCCCGGGAGCAAGCGTTAGAGGAGATGCGGCACTGCGCCGGCTTGCAGCTCGATACGGAGGTGGTGAGGGTCTTCCACATGCTGCTGCAAGCCCGAAGCAACCAGAGAAATCACAAGCCCGCGAATTCAGGCAAGAACGACAGGCCGCCGTCATCAGCCGACCCAAACTCAGGCCTGCGTTCGACCGAGATCTGCTGAAGCATGGGCATCGAGATCAAGTCCGGCGACCTCGCCGCGCAGATAGCGAAAGTAGCCGGCGCTGGCGACCATTGCTCCGTTGTCGGTGCACAGCTCGGGCGGCGGGAATCTGACCTCCAGGCCCGCTTCGGCGGCGCGCGCGGCCATCAACACCCTCAGGCGCGAGTTATTGGCCACCCCGCCGGCGACCAGCACGCGCTCGAAGCCCAGATTTAGGGCCGCAGCAAGGCTCTTCTGCGCCAGGGGTTCCACCACGGCTTCCTGGTAGGAGGCCGCCAGGTCTTCAACTGAGGGCCGGTCGGCCTCGGGGGTCTCGCGCAGATAGCGCGCCAGCGCGGTCTTGACGCCGCTGAAGCTGAAGTCCCAACGGCTGCGACCGGGACGCACGTCATCGTCAACCATCGCCCGAGGGAAGGCCACCGCCCGCGCATCCCCGTGCTGGGCCGCGGCATCAATGGCCGGGCCCCCCGGATAGCCCAGGCCCAGCAGCCTGGCGCCCTTGTCGAACGCCTCGCCCGGCGCGTCATCCCGCGTGCGGCCCAGCAACCGGAATTCCCCGTGGCCGCGCACCGCCACGAGGTCACTGTGACCTCCGGAGACCACGAGCGCGAGAAACGGGAATTGCGGTGGTGTCACCAAGAAATGCGCGTAGATATGCGCCTCGATATGGTGCACCGCCACTAGCGGCAGGTCTCGGGCTAATGCCAGCGCCTTCGCGAAACACACGCCCACAACCAAAGAACCCACCAACCCGGGGGCATACGTCACCGCCGCGGCATTGAAGCCCTCCCACGCCAAACCGGCTTCGTCGAGCGCCTGCTGCGCGACGGCGCCGATCAGCTCCGCCTGCTTGCGGGACGCTATCTCAGGCACCACCCCGCCGAACCGGCGATGGAACTCCTGCGAAGAGGCAACCACGTTGGAACGAATCCGGACGCCGTCCTCCACCACCGCGACCGCCGTCTCGTCGCAACTGGTCTCGACGCCAATGACGCGGAAAGGGCCTGATCGCGCGGCGGTGTTCACAGAGATTCTCTGGGATCAGATCTCGGTGCGACTGGTCCGGTCGCTGGGCGGGACACGGCGAGCTTGGGAACGCGAAGCCGGCGGGCGGGAAATGAGCCGACGGGGCGCGTGCTCGAACCGGCGTTGGGGGGACCCGCCGTCGGGGGGAAAGTGCCGAAAGTGGTTGACAAGATAGGCATTGGGAGATATACTTAAGGTTCTGGTGGGAGGCTTCGCCAGTCATCGCTAGCTGCGGCCGCAGTCCGCGCCGCCGTCAGCCGGGAATGGGCAACCGTCCCATTCAAGAAACTCACTTAGCCCCAGTCACGCGAGAAAGGTGCCCCCAATATGCTTTTGCAGCCCGTAGAGGCACGTCAGCGCTGTGTCGAGATCGTCGAGCCCCCGAACCTCATCGAGGTGCAGCTCAACTCCTACGAGTGGCTGCTCAAGGAGGGGCTGCGCGAGCTGTTCGACAATTTCTCACCAATCACCGACTTCACCGGCAACCTGTCCCTATCCTTCCATGATTATTACTTGGGCGAGCCCAAGTACGGCATCCCCGAATGCCGCGACCGCGACGCAACTTACGAGGCGCCGTTGAAGGTTGTGGTGCGCCTGCTCAACCGCAGCACCGGCGAGTTGAAGGAATCGGAGGTCTTTCTGGGCGAGCTGCCGCTGATGACGGAGAACGGCACCTTCATGATCAATGGTGCGGAGCGGGCAGTGGTGAGCCAGCTTGCGCGTTCACCGGGCGCGTATTTCAAGGACGCCATTGACTTCTCGGGCCGCATCCTCTACTCGGCCCAGGTGATCCCCACCGAAGGCTCATGGCTCGACCTCGACACCGACGCCAACGAGGTGCTGTGGGTGCGCGTGGGCCAGGCGCACAAGTTCCCCGTGACCACCCTGCTGCGGGCGCTCAACGGCGTCAACATGACCCCCAAGAGCGCCAAGCTGGTGGTGGCCACTGATGTGGACCTGATCAACGTGTTTGGTGAGCCGGAGATGCTGCACGAGCCCGCCGCAGAGCAACTGACGGGGCGGCGGTCGTGGGAGGATCTGGTGGATCCGAGCACCGGCGAGGTGGTCGCCGAGGCGGGGGCGCGCATGGACAAGGACACCGCGCGCCGGGCCGCGGCGTTGCGCCGCAAGACTTACAAAGTCGCCCGCCTGAACTCGCTCATTGACAACACCATGGAGCGCGATCCCACCCATGACGAGGATTCGGCCCTGCTTGATATCTACCGCCGGGAACGCCCCGGCGATCCCGCGACCCCGGAGATCGCCCGCGCCCGGCTTCAGGCGTTGTTCGCCGACCCGCGCCGCTATGACCTCGCCCGCGTCGGCCGCTATAAGCTGAACCGCAAGCTCGGGGTGGGCCTGCCCGAGGAGGTGCACACCCTGACCAAGGAGGACGTCGTCGCCATCCTGCGCTACCTGGTGCGGCTAAGCGAGGGTGACGAGACAGCGTCGGTGGACGAGATTGACCACCTGGTCAATAAGCGCGTGCGCTGCGTCGGGGAGCTTTTGCGCGACCAGTTCCGGCTGGGGTTTTTGCGCATGGAGCGCATCGCCCGCGAGCGCATGACCAGCCTCGACCCGGAGCAGGTCACGCCCCAGGCGGTGATCAGCACCAAGCCCATTTCGGCGGCGATCAAGAGCTTCTTCGGCTCCAGCGCCCTCTCGCAGTTTATGGACCAGACCAATCCGCTGGCCGAGCTGACCCACAAACGCCGCTTGAGCGCGCTCGGCCCCGGCGGGCTCAGCCGCCAGAGCGCGAAGCTGGAGGTGCGCGATGTCCACTACTCCCACTACGGGCGCATCTGCCCCATTGAAACCCCGGAAGGCCCCAACATCGGGCTTATCGGCGCGCTGGCGATTTACGCGCGCCTCAATCCCTACGGGTTCATCGAGACGCCGTACCGGCGGGTGCGCGACGGGGTGGTGACCGACGACATCGTTTATCTCACCGCTGACGAGGAGGACAATTATCGCATCGCGCCGGCGACGGTGCTGATGAAGAACGGACGCATCGTGGGGGAGCAAATCAGCGTCCGTTACCGCAGCTCCTTCCCCCAGGTGCGGCCGCGGGAGATAGACCTGGTGGATCTGTCGCCCAAACAGATCGTGAGCGTTGCGGCGTGCCTCATCCCGTTCCTGGAAAACGATGACGCCAACCGGGCGTTGATGGGGGCAAACATGCAGCGTCAGGCGGTGCCGCTGCTGCGCTCGGAGGCGCCGCTGGTGATGACCGGGGTCGAGGAGCGGGCGGCGCGCGACTCGGGGTGGGTGGTGCTGGCGCGGCAGGCCGGGCGCGTGAAGTCGGTTGCGGCGACCAAGGTCGAGGTGCAACGGCCCGACGGGACTGCGGACAGTTATCCACTGTTCAACTTCATGCGCTCCAACGCGGCGACGTGCGTCCACCAGAAGCCGGTGGTGCAGGTGGGCGATTTCGTGCAGGACGGCCAGGTGCTGGCCGACGGCTCATGCACCGACCACGGCTACTTGGCACTGGGGCGCAACATCGTGGTGGCGTTCATGCCCTGGGAGGGCTACAACTACGAGGACGCGATCGTGGTCACCGACCGGCTGGTGCGCGACGACATCTTCACCTCGATCCACATCGAGAAGTACGAGGTGGAGGCGCGGGAGACCAAGGTGGGGCCGGAGGAGATCACGCGCGACATTCCCAACGTGGGCGAGGAGGTGCTGCGCGACCTGGACGAGGACGGCGTGATCCGCATCGGCGCGCAGGTGCGGGCGGAGGACATCCTGGTGGGCAAGGTGGCGCCCAAGGGTCAGGAGGAGCTGACATCGGAGGAGAAGCTGGTGCGCGCCATCTTCGGCGAGAAGGCGGCGGAGATGCGGGACACATCGCTGCGGGTGCCGCACGGCGAATCGGGCAAGGTGGTGGATGTCAAGCGCTTCAGCCGGCTCAAGTTCCGCTGCGCCAAGTGCGGCGCCGAGCAGCAGTTCTCCAAGGAGCAGCACCGCCACTACTGCGAGCGCTGCGGCGGCGAGCTCCAGCGCGAGCCGGGCGACGAGCTGATGCCGGGGGTCAACCAGATGGTGCGCGTCTACGTCGCCCAGAAGCGCAAGCTCATGGAGGGCGACAAGATGGCAGGGCGCCACGGCAACAAGGGGGTCATCGCCAAGATACTGCCCGAAGCCGACATGCCCTACCTGCCCGACGGCACTCCGGTGGACATCATTCTTAACCCGCTGGGGGTGCCCTCGCGCATGAACATCGGCCAGATCATGGAGACCCACCTGGGCTATGTCGCCCAGGAGCTCGGGCTCCACTTTGAGAACCCGGTGTTCCAGGGCGCTCCGGAAGCCGAGATCCTTCGTTACCTGGCGCAGGTGGCTGATGACCTGCGCAAGCACCAACTGCGCGAATACGCCGCCGTTGACCTGGGCATCAGCGACGGTGCTACTCTGCGAAGTGGCGACACTTCGCTACGAAGCACCAGCTGGTACGACGAACGCCACAATACCGACAAGCTGGTAGAGGACTTGCGCGATCATATCGCCGCCAAAGAGGAAGACCTGGAGCGGTTGAGCGAGCGACTCGCGCTCAGCGATGAAGCGTGGTCTAAAGCCCATACCCCGGGCGAGAAAGCGGCGATGCTCGCCCAGGTCATCCGCGAGCGCGTGGACGCCAGCCTGGGCTTTGAGGCAAACACGGGGAAGTACTGGCTGCTCGATGGGCGCAGCGGCGAGCGTTTCAACCAGCCCATCACCGTGGGGTACATCTACATGATGAAGCTGGTGCATCTGGTGGAGGACAAGATCCACGCCCGCTCCACGGGACCCTACTCGCTGGTGACGCAACAGCCGTTGGGGGGGAAGGCGCAGTTCGGGGGGCAGCGCTTCGGCGAGATGGAGGTGTGGGCGCTGGAGGCGTATGGCGCGGCGCACACGCTCCAGGAGATCCTGACCATCAAGTCGGACGACGTGATGGGGCGAGTCAAGACCTACGAGGCCATCGTCAAGGGCGAGAGCATCATGGAACCGGGAATCCCCGAGAGCTTCAAGATCCTGATCAAGGAGCTCCAGAGCTTGGGGCTTCAGGTCAAGGTCGAGAGCGAGGACGAACGGGCGGTCGAGCTCGAGGGCGAGGAAGAGACCGCGTGACGCAGTGATGGTACCATCCGCAGATGGCTAGGCCGTAGGCCGCCACGGCGGCTCCGACTTGTCGGAGCCTAGCCGTTACACAGATTTCGCAGATTGAAGTCTAAACCGCAGAGGACGCGGAGAGCGCAGAGAAAGACCGGAGTATTTTTCTTGTCCGTCTATCTGAGTCTGTGCCAATCTGTGTCAATCTGTGGATAGAATTTCCGATCTGCGGATGGAGTTCCCGATCACGTTCGAGAGGTAAAGGCTGTGGTTGACACCACGCACTTCAATCAGATGCGGCTGGGGCTGGCTTCGCCGGAGGAGATCCGCAAGTGGTCGCGCGGTGAGGTCAAGAAGCCGGAGACGATCAACTATCGCACCTTCAAGCCTGAGCCGGACGGGCTGTTTTGCGAGCGCATCTTCGGGCCCACCCGCGACTGGGAATGCCACTGCGGCAAGTACCGCAAGATCAAGTTCCGGGGCATTACTTGCGATCGCTGCGGGGTCGAGGTCACCCGCTCGAAGGTGCGCCGCGAGCGCATGGGGCACATTGGCCTGGCGGCGCCGGTGTCGCACATCTGGTACCTCAAGGGCGTGCCCAGCCCCATGAGCCTGCTGCTGGACATCTCGCCGCGGCCGCTGGAGAAGGTGCTCTACTTCGCGTCGTACATCGTGAGTCACGTTGACCACGCCAGGATCGCCGACAAGCTCGCTCTCATCAAGCAAACGATGGAGCAGGAGCTGCAAGCGGCGGATGAGACGCTGGAGAAGACCATCGAGTCACTCATCAAGCAGCGCGACGACCAGCTCGCGGAGGCGAAGCGGCTGAGCGCGGCGGATCGCGCCCAGCTCGATCACGCGGTCCAGGAGCGCATCAAGGAAGAGCAGAAAATCACCGAGGAGCGCAAGCAGGAGCTCGAGGCGGCGCTGCGGCTGCTGCTGGGGCAGAACCTGGACGTTAAGCCCGGCTTGACCAAGAAGCAGCTCATCTCGGAGACGGAGTACCGCAGCCTGCGGGCGCTGGTGGAAGTGCTGGTCGGGCACCACGGCGAGGAGTTCCGCAACCTGTTCGTCGCGGGGCTGGGCGCGGAGGCGATCAAGTCGCTGCTGCGCGAGATAGACCTGGAGCAGCTCTCGCGGGAGCTGAGCAACGAGATCCGCGAGACCGCGGGCCCCAAGCGGGCGCGGGCGATCAAGCGACTCGCCGTGACGGAGGCATTCCGCAAGTCGCGCAACCGGCCGGAGTGGATGATCCTGGAGGTGGTGCCAGTGATCCCGCCCGAGCTGCGGCCCATGGTACAGCTCGACGGCGGACGTTTCGCAACCTCGGACCTCAATGACCTTTACCGGCGCATCATCAACCGCAATAACCGCCTCAAGAAGATCAAGGAGCTGGCGGCGCCGGAATCCATCATCAACCATGAGAAGCGCCTGCTCCAGGAGGCGGTGGACGCGCTGATTGACAACGGGCGCCGCGCGCGCCCGGTCACCGGCTCCAACAACCGGCCGCTCAAATCACTCTCCGACATGCTCAAGGGCAAGGAGGGGCGCTTCCGCAAGAACCTGCTGGGCAAGCGGGTGGACTACTCCGGGCGCTCGGTGATCGTGGTCGGTCCTCACCTCCGGCTGCACCAGTGCGGGCTGCCAAAGGAGATGGCCCTGGAGCTGTTCAAGCCGTTCGTGATGAAGCGGCTGGTGGACCGCGGCTACACCACCAACATCAAGACCGCAAAGAAGATGGTTGACCGGGTGCGCCCCGAGGTGTGGGACGCGCTGGAGGAGGTCATCGCCGATCATCCCATCATGCTCAACCGCGCGCCGACCCTGCACCGGCTGGGCATCCAGGCGTTCGAGCCGGTGCTGGTGGACGGCAAGGCGATCCAGATCCATCCCTTGGTATGCCACTCCTTCAACGCAGACTTCGACGGCGATCAGATGGCGGTGCACGTGCCGCTCTCGACCGCCGCGCAGAGCGAAGCGCGCATCCTGATGCTGTCCACCGAGAACTTGTTCTCGCCCGCGCATGGCAAGCCGATGGTGGTGCCCACCCGCGACATGGTGCTGGGCTGCTACTACCTGACGCAGAAGCGCGTTGGGGCCATGGGCGCGGGCAAGGTCTTCGCCAACTCCAACCACGCGATCCTCGCCTACGAGCACGGCAAAGTGGACCTGCACGCGAATATCCAGGTGCGGGTTGACGGGGTGATGATGGAGACCACGCCCGGCCGCCTCATATTCAACAATATCCTGCCGCCGAAGGTGAGGTATGTGGACCGCGTGGTGGACTACTGGGAGCTGGGCAAGATCGTCGAGGCCTGCCACCACAATTACGGCACCACGCGCACCGTTGAGCTCCTGGACGACCTCAAGGAGCTGGGCTTCAAGTACTCGACGACGGCCGGCATCACCATCTCCATGACCGACATGGACGTTCCCGAGGCGCGGCGCGAGGAGATCATCGCGCGCACCGAGGCGCGGGTGCGCAAGACCAATGAGAACTACGCGGAGGGCCTCATCACCGCCGGCGAGCGCGAGGACGATGTCTGCCGGCTGTGGAACGTGGCCACCAGCGAGCTGGCTGACGCCATCCTGGAGAACATTGACCCCTTCAACCCCATCTTCATGATGGCGAACTCCGGGGCGCGCGGCAGCCTGCCGCAGTTGGCGCAGCTCGCGGGCATGCGCGGGCTCATGACCGACCCGTTCGGGCGGTTCATCGAAGACCTGCCCATCAAGTCGAATTTCCACGAGGGGCTATCGGTGCTCGAGTACTTCGTCTCGACCCATGGGGCGCGCAAGGGCCTGGCCGACACCGCTCTGCGCACCGCCGATGCCGGCTACCTCACCCGGCGCCTGGTGGATGTGGCCCAGGACGTCATCATTCGGGCCGAGGACTGCGGCACCAGCGCCGGCATCACCGTCGCCGCCATTCGCGACGGCACCGAGGAGATCGAGTCCCTCGACCAGCGCATAGATGGCCGCGTCGCCGCCGCCGATATCGCCCACCCCATCACCGGCAAGGTGATGCTGCGCGCGGGCCAGGAGATCGGCATCAACGCGGTGCCGCCCTGCCCCAGTTGCGCGGGCGAGCTGGCGACCGTTTATTCGTGCGATACCTGTGGCGTCGAGCTCACGGGGGCCGACCTCGAGGCGGCGCCAGCGCCAGAGATGGCGCCTAAAAAAGCGGCCCCTGACCTGGCGGCGATCCTCATGGGGGAGCCTGACGGAGAGAAGCAGGAGGCCGAAGTCGAGGCCCAGATGCAGCCGCAAGCGGCGACCGAAGAGGGTGCGGAGCAGGATCCAGTGGCCGCGACGGCCGCGGAAACCGAAGCGCCGCCATCGGGCATAGATCAGGCGGGACAGGCGATGGAGCGCAGCAGGTGGCTGGAGCAGGGCATGTGCCCCGAGTGCCACCGCGAACTGCAAAAGGTTTATACCTGCATGGAGTGCGGCGAGCGCTTCCCCGAGCAGAGCATCGAGCCGCCGTTGGAGTCCATTCTGCGCGTGGTGGCCGAGTGCGAGACCTTCATGGAGGCGATGCGCAAGCTGCGCGAAGGCGAGCCGGCGCCGCAAACCGTCGTCGACCTGGTGCGCGGCGAGACCATAGTCGAGGAGGGCAAGACGGTAAGCAAGAAGGCGCTGGCGCGCGCCCATGAAGCGGCCCATGACCTGCGCGAGCGCGGCGGGCTGGCCCGGGGAGAGCTGACTATCCGCTCGACGTTTACCTGCGAGCTGCGGCAAGGCGTGTGCTCGCGCTGCTACGGTCGCGACCTGGCCTCCAGCAGGCCGGTGGAGGTGGGCGAGGCGGTGGGCATCATCGCCGCCCAGTCCATCGGCGAACCCGGAACCCAGCTCACCATGCGCACCTTCCACACCGGAGGCGTGGCGGCGCAATACTTGACCGGGGTCGCCGAGGTGAAGAAAAAGCGCCAGGAGACCCTGCGCGAACTGCACAAGGACATTCGCCGCGGATTGGTGCACTTCGAGGAGCAAACCGAAGGCCATGAGCGTGAGCGCGTCAAGAAGATCCAGCAGATGCTGAAGGTGCTGGAGGAGCAGGTCAAGGGCTTGCTGCGGGTGGTGGAGCTGTTCGAGGCGCGCCGGCCCAAGGGACAGGCCATCGTCTCGGAGGTGGACGGAGTGGTGGCCGCGGTTGATGTGACCGGCGTAAAGGCGGTCATCATTCACTCCGATCAGCCAGTGAACGAGAGAGTGATCGGGGAAATCCTGGCGGAGAAGGTCACCGCCAACGGACGCGCGGCGGCGGAGGCGGGCAAGGAGCTGACGCCGCAGTTGGCGGCGAAGCTCCAGCAGCGGGGCGTCCGCACGGTCAAGATACGCAAGTCCTACCTGGTGCCTTACCGCGGTTACTTGAAGGTGGTGCCGGGGGATTACCTGCAGCAAGGTGATTCGCTGACCGACGGCCCGCTCGACCCGCAGAAGGTGCTTCAGATGAAGGGCCTGCACGGGGTGCAGGACTACCTGGTGCGGGAGATCCAGAGCGTTTACCGCACCCAGGGAGTTGACATCAACGACAAGCACATCGAGGTCATCGTGCGCCAGATGCTCAAGAAGCGGCGGGTGGTTGACCACGGTGACACGGAGCTGCTGCCCGGCCAGATCTGCGACCGCTTCCAGTTCGAGGAAGTCAACCGGCAGATTGAGCAGCGCGGCGGACAGCCCGCCACGGGCGAGCCAATGCTGCTCGGCATCACGGAGGCCTCGCTCACCACCGACAGCTTCCTGTCTGCCGCCTCGTTCCAGAAGACGACGCGGGTGCTTACGGACGCTGCGATCAAGGGCAAGGTGGACCACCTGGTCGGGCTCAAGGAGAATGTGATCATCGGCCGTCTGATACCGGCGGGCACCGGCATGCCTCGCTATCGCAACCTCCAGGTCGTTGGGCCGCGGGAGGAGGAGCCGCTGCTTGCGCTGCCGCAAGAGCCGCGTGAGGAGGACCTGCTGCTGCGGGCGATCGAGGAGGCCTCGGGCACCTTCGCCCCGGAGGAGGAGGATTTGTTCGGCGTTGCGATTCCCGCGGAGGCGATCCCGCAAGCTGAGGAGGACGTGGGCGAAGAGGACTTGGATACCGAGGGCCTGGACACCGCTGATGAGCAGAAGCTGGGGGGCGACGAGGTGGCCATCTAGCTGTAGGGAGCTTACTATCCGCAGATGGCTAGGCCGTAGGCCGCCACGGCGGCTCCGACTTGTCGGAGCCTAGCCGTTTCACAGATTAGAATCTTAATCTGCGAAAATGGCTAGGCGGCTTGCCGCCGCCATGGCGACCCGTAGGGCCTAGCCATCCGCGTAATCTGTGGATAGCATTTCTCTTTGTCGCCTCGTCTGTGGATGGCCTTGTTAGAGGATTGGGGGGAAGGAGGGAGCACGCTCGGTGAAGCTGCGACTGGGGCTGCCTGCGGGCAGCATGCAAGAAGCCACCATTGAGCTCTTCAAGCGCGCGGGGTACAGCCTGACCGTGGCCGCGCGCTCCTATCTGCCGGTGGTTGATGACCCGGAGCTGGAGTGCCTGCTGCTGCGGGCGCAGGAGATTCCGCGCTACGTGGGCGACGGGCTGCTCGACGCGGGGCTCACGGGGCTGGACTGGGTGCTGGAGAGCGGGGCCGACGTGGTTCAGGCGGCCGACCTCGTTTACTCCAAGCAGAGCGCGGCGCCGGCGCGCTGGGTGCTGGCGGTGGCCCAGGACAGCACCATCCACAGCGTGGCGGACCTCCAGGGCAAGCGCATCGCAACCGAATTGGTGCGTGTGACCCAAAAGCACCTGGAGCGCCGCGGCATCAGCGCCCGGGTCGAGTATTCGTGGGGCGCGACCGAGGTCAAAGTGCCCCAGCTCGCCGACGCCATCGTGGACATCACCGAGACCGGAAGCTCGCTGCGGGCGCACAACCTGCGCATTATTGACACTGTGCTCGAAACCAATGTCAAGTTCATTGCCCATCCGGGGGCCTGGGCCGATCCCTGGAAGCGGCAGAAGATCGAGAACCTGACGGTGCTCTTGCTGGGAGCGCTGGAGGCGGAAAAGAAGGTCGGTCTCAAGATGAACGTCAGCAGCGAGAACCTGGAGGCCGTGCTCAGGCTGCTGCCGGCGATGAAAGAACCCACCGTATCGTCATTGATTCACGGCGGCTGGCACGCGGTGGAGACGGTGGCTGACGAAAAGCGCGTGCGCGACCTGGTTCCGGAACTGAAACGCGCGGGGGCGCAGGACATCATCGAGTACCCGTTGAACAAAGTCATACCCTGAAGGCGCGACCCGCCGGCTGCATGGTTTCGGCGCGAAACCGCGGCGGGTAAGAAGCTAAAGAGCCGATTATTCATAGCCACCTTCCGCGGCGGCGCAGGTGCCGGATGGTGCGGCGTTATGAGTAATCTGGTCGAAGGGGTGGTGGCGCCATGCGATGTCCGAACTGCCAGACGCAGAACCCGGATGCCAGCGCTTTCTGCAAGGAGTGCGGCGCTCAGCTTGCCCCCCCCACCCCACCAACCGACGAGAAGCGCGCGCGCGAACTGGTCGAGGAAGGGTTTCGCCTCTCTGATGAAGGCAAGCTCGCCCAGGCGATAACCGCCGCCAAGCGCGCCGTAGCCGCGAACCCCGATTCCACCTCCGCCTACTCCCTGCTTGGCATCCTGTATGAGCGCAGCGGCCAGCGGGAACTTGCCATGCAGGCTTATGAGGCCGCCCTGCGCCTGAGCCTGGAAAGCGCCGCGGATCGCAAGAGCTTGCGGCAGTTGATCACGCCTCCGGCCCCGCCGGAGGCGGCGGTCGAGGCAAGGCCTTCGACCGAGATCCCCGCGAGGCCGACGGCTCCTGCGCCGCCCAGGCTCCGACCTCGTCCGGGCGCCCCGCAGCCCTCGGCGGCGACATGGTACGCCCTGGCTTTCCTCGGTATTGCTCTCCTGATCCTCCTGGCGGTGACCATTAGGGTATGGCGAGGTGGGCCGAAGCAACTGCGCCCCGTGGCCACCGGAAGACCCGCGGTCCTCGCGCCCGCCGGCGTACCGGCTCGCGCTCCCGCGCCTCCGCAACCGGCGCCGGCTCCGATTGCAGCGGCAATCCCATTGACCCTAGCCGCCCCTGCGCCGCTCGCGCCGCCGGCGGCACCCGCGCGGCAAGCGCCGGTAAGCACTGCACCAATTGCGGTGGAGCCTGAGCCGCCGGAGCCGGTGGATACGATAACCATCCCCGCGCCCATTACGTTCATCTCGCCCAGCGCAGCGGCTCCCCCGGAGTCGCAGCCGGCACCGGCTCCTGCCGAGCGCGAGGCCGCGCCCAGTGCTGAAACCGCGCGCACCCGTTACTTCGACGGGGATCTCGCGGGAGCCCTCCGCATCTACGAAGGCATTGTTGCCGACCAGGCAAAGGCGACGCCACAGGCTTACCAGGAGATGGCCTGGGTCTACTACCAGGCGGGACGGCGCACTGATGCCGCTGCTGCTTACCGCGAGAGCCTGGCTCGCTACCAGCAGCAGCTTGCCGCGGGCATTGACGTGGACGCGGCGCTCCACGGCATCCGTACTTCCGAAGCCGCCCTTAAAGTGCTTGAGGTGGAATAGCGCCGTCGCGCCCAATACCCGCAAAACTCAACCCGTGTTTCCAGGATAGCATCAACTGGCATGATCGAGCATCCTCGCCAGGAATAACCAAACTCTGGGCTGCCAGGGAGAGTCAGGAACTCAGCCATGCCAAGGAGCGCAGGCGCCGGTTTACTAGCCGCCATTCTTCTGATCTTCGTTGTGGTTGGAGGCGCTCAGGCACAGCCGCAGGTCGCGTGGCTTGGGATTCAGGATCGGGACGACATGTCCGGCGCGGCGGCCGCTGCGCTCGACGGGGCAATCGGCAGCGCGCTCGCCGCGGCGCTGGCGCCGCGGCTGACGGTGGAGATAGCAACCGCGCAAGCGCCTCAAACCCGTCGCGCTCTGCAAGAGCTCAATCTCGCGCCGGCGGGAGCGAGCAACCCTCTGGGCGATGCGGAAGCGCGGGCGCTGGGGCTGGCGCTTGGCGCCAAGGTCACCATTCGAGCTTGGGCTGAGGTCGTGGGCGACAACGCTCGGCTCACCACGTTCGCGGCCGCAGTTCACCGAAGGCAGGCGATCGTACATCAAGAGCGCGCCTCCGCTCCGCCGGAAGAGGCGGCGCGCCTCCTGCCCTGGGCGGAAGGGCTCGCCCGCGGCATTGCGGCCAGAATCGCCCCCTCAATCGCCGAACTCATCCGCGACGCTCCCGACAGCGCGCCGGCGTTTGCGGCAGCCGCAGACGAGTTCCTCAAACAAGGGGCGCTGAAGATCGCCGCGCTGGAGTTCGATCGCGCTATCGCCCTGGCGCCCAAGGAAGCAGCCTATTACCTGGGTTCGGCGCGCGCTTACATCGCGCTGGGCGAGTTGCCGCGGGCTCGTCGCCAACTCGATATCGCCCTGGAATTGAAGCCGTTTATGGGGGAGGCATGGTTCGAGCTCGGCCGCCTGAATCTGGCGGCAGGGGATGCCCCCGCCGCGATTCGGGAGTTCAACCGGGCGATCGAACTCGGCGCCGGCGACGAGGCCCGCATGTCGCTGGCGGGTGCCCTGGCGAAGACCGGCGACCTCAAAGGGGCGCAGGAGCAATACCAGGCGGTGGCGCAGAACGACCCCGCGAATACGGAGGCGGCGAAACGGGCTGCGGAGATCGCGGCGGCTATTGCCTCGCCGGGGCAGGTGGAGGTCCTGAGCGAGGCGGCGCAACTGGCATCGGATTCCTACGCGGTGCGCCGCAAGCTGTTGCAGGCGTACGTGGAGCGCGGCGACGCGGTCGAAGCATTCCATCAGGTGCGGCAGCTTTTCGAGAGCAGGGGCGAGCCGGTGAACCTGGAGCCGAGCGAGTATGTACAGATCGCGCGCCTGATGGACCAGGAGGCAGATGCCATACTCCAGCAAGCGCAGCGCGACTGGGAGGACATGCGCCGCGGCGCAACGACCCGGGAGCAGGTGACCGACTCGACCAAGGGTCTGCACCAGCGATCCGGCGCCCTCGCCCGCGCGGCCGAGGCCCTGGCGGCGCCGGCGGCCCTGGAGCGCGGGTATCGGCATCGAGTGCTCGCCTACAACTTGCTAAACCAGTCCGACTTCGCTCTCCTGCGCTGCCTGGAGCGGCGCGAGGACTCTTACTACGACGAAGCCGTGATCGCGCGGCAAGCATCGGTGGCGGAACTGGAGCGCGCCTGGGACTTCGACGCGCGGGCCGGGTGGCCGACGGGCACGGCCGCTGAGAGGTGACGGTTTTTGGGTATTACAACAATAAAGCCGAGGACGGCGCGCTGACCCCGCCACGGCCCTGCGGGCAGGGAGTGGGCGGGGCCCGGATGGCGCGACAGTGGCGGATAGCCAAGAGTTTGTGAGGTCGCCAACAGGCCATTATGAAGCTGTTATTACACACATGCTGCGGGCCGTGCCTGCTTCCAGTGGCGCCGAAGTTGCGCGCTGACGGGCATGAGTTAGCAGCGTATTTCTATAACCCGAATATCCACCCAGCGGCCGAGCACGCGCGGCGATTGGAGGCATGTGAAGCGGCGGCCCGGGAGCTGGGGCTGCGGACTTTGCCGCCGCCGAGCTATGAGCCGCAGAGCTTCTTCCGCGCGGTAACATTTCGTGAGGAGGAGCGCTGCCGCCTGTGCTACCGGCTGCGGCTGTTCGAGGTGGCGCTGGCCAGCCGCGACGACGGATTCGAGGCCTTCACCACCACCCTGCTGGTGAGCCCTCACCAGAACCTGGAGGGCATTCGCGAGGCGGGCGAGGCGGCAGCAGCGGCAGTAGGCGTGGGGTTCCATTTCGAGGATTTGCGGCCCCTGTTTCCCCGGGTCAAGGAGATGGCCGAGGAGTTGGGGCTTTACCGCCAGCGCTATTGCGGCTGCCTCTACAGCGAGATCGAGGCACAGAAGACTCGGCGCCGCAACCGGGAGCGCGGGCGTGCCCGGGCTTGATTACCTGGGCAAGGCGCTGCTCGCGCTGGGGGCGATCACCGTTGTGCTCGGGCTCCTGCTGCTTGGGCTGGGCAAGGTTCTCCACGGGCGGCTGCTTCCCGGTGACATCGTGGTCCAGCGACCGGGGTTCACCTTTGTCTTCCCGATCGTGACCTCTCTCATCCTGAGCGCGCTCCTTACCGCCATCCTGTGGCTCATCTTTGCGTGGAGGCGGTGACGAGTCGCGGCATAGGCAGACAAGATGCGCCTCTGCGATTTCGAGTACGACCTGCCGGCCGAATTGATAGCGCAGGCGCCGATGCGGCCGCGGGATTATTCGCGGCTGCTGGTGCTGCACCGGAAAAGCGGCGCTATCGAGCATCGGCGATTCGGCGATTTGACCGACTACTTGCGCCCCGGGGATGTCGCTATCTTCAACGACACACGGGTCTTCCCGGCAAGGTTGAGGGGGCGGCGCGAGCCCTCGGGCGCGGCGGTGGAGGCGCTGCTTCTGCGGGAAGTGGAGGCCGGGGTGTGGGAGGCGCTCGTGCGGCCTGGCCGGCGCGTGCGATTGGGGGACGAATTGTCCTTCGGCGGCGGAGAGCTGCGAGCGCGCGTGCTGGCCCGCACCCCCAGCGGTGGACGCCTGCTGAGGTTGTCGGCGGATGAAGATGTGGAGGAGATTCTGGATCGGGTCGGGGAGACCCCCTTGCCACCCTATATACGCCGCCCGCTGGAGCGCAGCGAGGACTACCAGACGGTCTATGCCCGCCGGCGGGGCTCGAGCGCGGCGCCGACGGCGGGGCTGCACTTCACTCCCCGCATGATGCGCGCGCTGGCGCAGCGCGGGGTGGGCATCGCGTGGGTGACGCTTCACATCGGGCTGGCGACCTTCAGGCCGATTCGCGCGGAAGAGGTCGAGCGCCACGAGATGCACAGCGAATGGTGCTCTGTGCCAGCCGAGACCGCCAGCGCCATCGAGCAAGCGCGGGCACGTGGCGGGCGCTGCATCGCAATAGGGACAACGACCGCGCGAGCTCTGGAGACCGCCGCCCGAAGTAAATCACTGCGGCCATTCGAGGGAGAAACGGACATCTTCATCGTGCCCGGGCACCGATTCCGCGCGGTTGACGCACTGCTGACCAATCTCCACATGCCGCGCTCGACGCTGCTGCTCTTGAGTTGCGCATTCGGCGGCCGCGAACGCGTTCTGGCCGCATATCGTGAGGCGGTCAGACAGCGCTACCGTTTCCTTAGCTTCGGCGACGCGATGCTGATAGCGTAGTGCCGTGTTAACCTTGATTTGAAGAATACGGATGAAACCGCCGATAAACGCAGATCCCCCGTCGCTCAGGCTATGGGGGACAAGTGAACGCCGATGAAAGAACACGGGCGCTGGGTGCTCGTATTTCCCGCACGTCAAGCGTATGGTGCGAGGGGGTCGGCTGACCGCTCTCGCCCAGTGGCTAGGCCTTCGGCCGCCATGGCGGCCCGCCCAGCGCGGGCCTAGCCATAGATACTTACCGGACGGAGGCCTGCCCGCCTATGGAGAGGTTCGAAGTGTCGGGTGGTCAGCGTGTCCGTAACAACTGGGCCTCAAAATCGTCAAGCGGTCGGAAGGCCCGCTGCGTTATCCTTGCGTTCATGGAGCGCCAGGAGGTATGCCAGTGCCCAGCGAATGAAAGGTGACAACGTGGCCAAGTTTCCTTGATGTACCGGGAGGGCGTCAATGGGTTACTTCCTGCTATACGTGGCTCTTACCATCGTGCTCTTCTCGGCTCTGCGCGCACATGTCCAACTCCATTGGTTCTGGTCGTTGACAAGCGGGATGTCTGTAGCCGGTGCGGTAACGCTAGCGTACTCGCATCTCGTCCATGAGCGTCGGCGCTCTGTTTCGGGTGCTCCGTGCGTGCTATTTCCGCTTCTGCTCGTAACGCCGACCTGCCTCGGACTCGCGGTAGCCGGCCTCCGCTGGTATCTTGCTATCCCGCTTGGGCTTTTCGGAGCGCTCATCATAGGGCTATTGATAGGATGGCTCGTCGCACCTCGCGCGTGGCATGTACAACAGGAAGCAACCGGCAATCGGCGGTCGCTTCAGAAGAAGTTCGACAGCATCGGCCAACCGTCCGCCGCGGTGCGAAATCGTGCGGTGAAGAAGGGCTCCTTCGGGGCGCCTCAGTCCGAGCATCGCAAGATACAGGACGAGATTGCATTCCTTGCTGGGTTCTCTGGCCTACTTCATGCACTGGAGAAAGATGCGTTCAATGCCGAAGCCACACAACTAGCCGAGGATTCCGGGGAGCCCGCAATCAAAGCGCTCATAGAGAGGTTCGACATCGGCTACGATGAAGGCAATGTCGCCTCAGCGGCCCTAGCCAGGATAGGCGCGCCCGCAGTCCCGCTGCTAATCGAGGCGCTGAGAAACAGAGAGGGCTATAAGTTCGCTTGGGCATGTGAGACACTTGAGCGGATCGGTCGACCTGCAATCGCTGCGATCCCAGTACTCGAGGAGATCGCACGTGATCCTACGCGCATTACCACCCAGCGCGAAGAGGCAAGCGAATCAGTCGCGAAGCTGCGTCGAGCTTAGTGTAGAAGGAAAGAGCTCGGAGACATGGTTTCTGCTTCGGACTCCAGACAGCAGGAGGGAGGAAGTGGACATGGGAGTATTCGGACCGAACATCGCAACGCTCAAGGCAAGGCGCGACATCCCTGGGCTCATTTCCTGTCTGCGGCACAAGTCACAGGAGACCAGATCGGACGCTATGGCGGCGCTGGCGGCCATAGGTCCAGAAGCTGTAGGTTCCCTGTGCGCTGCGCTGAGGGACAGGGACGAAACGACGCGCTGGGTTGCCGCTTTAGCCTTGGGTCTTATTGGCGACGCGCGTGCGGCCGTGCCCCTGCGTGAAGCGTTTAGGGTTGCGTATGACACGTGGGTAGATGAGTGCAGCCCGAGCGCCCTGTCTCTCATCAAGGCGACAGCCGACGCTCTGGGCCTGATTGGCGACAAGGAAGCAGTCAACCTTCTGTGCGCCGCGCTTATTCGCGGCGGTATCTTCGCCCACGGCGTCGGGGGGATGAGGAATGGCGTAATGCTTGTTCTGGATCCACAGGACTTGGCCTCCGTCGTGGCCACGATTATTGGGGCTATCGGCCGGATTGGGGCTCTAGGCCGGATTGACGATGCCAGAGTGGCAGAGCTTCTTTGCTCTTTGCTAGGCAGGGGCTCTTCGCAGACGCGTGATGCCGCAGAGGAGGCTCTCGTCAAGCTCGGCACGATAGCAGTTGACGCGCTCTGTGGCAGCCTCGGGCATGAAGACCCAAACAGGCGGCTACAAGCCGTTCGAGCCCTCGGGCGCATCCGCAATGCGCGTGCTGTTGGGCCGCTGCGGAACCTATTGAACGACCCCGTGCATTTGGTGCGCAAAGCGGCGAAGGAAGCCCTCACCCCTTTGGGAACATCGTGACCCCGCCGCGAACGCGAAGTCGGACCAAGGGTGACGGATTCGCCATCTTGCTGGCTGAAGAGGCTCGGGTGGCCCGCGTTTGCCATCCGCAAGGTCAGTTTCAGTGCTGCTGCGCAGTGGGGCCTGGTTTCGGCTCTTGTTCTTTCGATGCCAGGCGATCTTCCTTCAGCGTGTCCGAATCGAACTGGCTAGACCCCACGTCGTCGGGGCCGCCATCCCGGCCCGCCAGCGGCGGGCTTAGGGACCCGAGGAAATCGAGGCTCAAGAGTCCTCCGCCGAAGCTATGGACTCCGCGAAGGCGGAAACCCGCATGGTTGATACATTCTCTACCTTCGGACGGATTGGCGGTCGTCCCAAGAAAACGGAGAAAGAGAGGCCCGGGCGGCCGCGAACGCGTTCTGGCCGCGTATCGTGAGGCGGTCAGACAGCGCTACCGTTTCCTCAGCTTCGGCGACGCGATGCTGATAGCGTAGTGCCGTGTCAACCTTGATTTGAAGAATACGGATGAAACCGCCGATAAACGCAGATCCCCCGTCGCTCAGGCTATGGGGGACAAGTGAACGCCGACGAAAGAATGACCGGAGTTACGCGTCAAGCCATGATCCGATGTAGGGGCGCAGCATGCTGCGCCCTCCCCATTCCTTCGGCGTCTACCGGCGGCCATCGGCGGTTTCACGCAAGACCACAGCAGCGAGCGCGGTAGGAAAAAACGAGGCGAAGGCAGAAAAGCAGTCGCCGAGCCGCGAACTTTGCACCACCCGCCGCTGAACCTAATCCTGCGGCTCCCTTTGGCGTCATGCGTCCATCTGAACTGCGCAAGATGTTTGACCTGGAGAACACCTACTGGTGGTTCGTGGCCAGGAGGGAATTGGTGGGCGAGCTGGTGCGCAAGCACCGCCGCCGGCTGCCAGCGTCGCCGCGTATCCTTGATGTCGGCTGCGGTGGGGGGGCGGGGCTGGCGACCTTCGGCCAGGTCGGCGAGGCGATGGGGCTCGATTGCTCGGAGGAGGCGCTGCGCCTCTCGCGCTCGCGCGGCGATTTTGCGCTCATCTGCGGCAGGGCCGAGCGCCTGCCGCTGGCCACCGATTCCATGGACCTGGTGACGGCGCTGGATGTGCTGGAGCACGTCCCCGAGCACGAATCGGCAACCGGGGAGATGGCCCGGGTGTGCAAACCTGGGGGCCTGGTGATTGTGACCGTCCCTGCATATCAGGCGCTGTGGAGCGAGCACGATGAGGCGCTGAATCACGTGCGGCGCTACCGGGCGGGTGAGGTGCGACGGCTGCTGGAGCGTGCGGGCCTGCGTATCGTAACGCTCTCGTACTGCATCACCATGTTGTTTCCTGTCATTTTCGCCTTTCGGACGGCGCAGAGACTCCTGCGCCCCCCGGATCGGGGCCGGCCGCGAACGGCGCTGCGTCCGTTGCCCGGGCTGCCCAACCGGCTGCTGATCGGCCTGCTGCGGCTGGAGACGATGTGGCTGCTGCGGGTGCCTTTGCCGCTTGGGGTGTCAGTCGTGTGCGTCGCGGAGAAGCCAAAGCGCCGGCAACCCCAGCGGGCGTGACAACACAAGCACGGCGGGCAGCTATCAATACTCGGTCGGGCTGGCGCCGGGATTTCCCATGCCCATTACCCGCCGCACGAATCGCAGCACCAGCCGGCGCCACCCGTTTGTCTTGAGCGCAGACAATCGTTCGCGGGACGCTCTTCCACCGATGCCTTCCTTTGTGCTAACCTGTCGCACAATGAAGAAGAGAAAGGAGACCCTCACCATGCGGCAACGCTTCGAGCTGTTAGGCCTGATGGCTCTTGCCATCGTGGCGCTGGTGGCGGGGGGCGCAGCGCCGGCGCCGATGCAAAAGGGCTCTTCGATGCGCCGAGGGCCGGCGATGCACCCGACCCATGCGGCGCCGGGCTCCTCGATGTCACCAGCCATTTCCGTTGTCATCAATGGGAAGCTTCAGCGCTACACGGTGTCACCCATGATGTCGGGGGGGCGCGTGATGGTGCCCATGCGCGAGATCTTCCAATCGCTGGGGGCCAAGGTCAACTGGGACGCGCGGGCGCGGAAGGTCACCGCCATCAGGCGACAGACTGAGGTGATTATCGAGGTGGGGGATCACCACGCGATGGTTGGCGGCAGATGGATGACGCTGGACGCGCCGCCGCAGATGCGCCAGGGGCATGTATTTGTGCCGCTGCGTTTCGTTGGCGAATCCCTCGGGGCGCGTGTCGCCTGGGACGCGCGCGCTTACCGCGTCATGATCGCGACCGGCCCGCCAGCCGCAGCGGCGGCAGCGGCCATGCCTGTTCCCGCGACTGCGCCCACTGCGCCGCCGGTGGCGAGTGATACCACGACTCCCCCTTCCCCCGCCGAAGCTCCTGCCGCAAGCAGTGCGGAGGCTGCGACCGAGCCCGCGGGCACTGAACTGGCGACCATGCCGGTCAGGGAACAGCGGGTGCGCGTCACGCTGACGGATTATCACATCGCGTGCCAGCCGCAGAAGGTGGCCGCGGGGCCGGTGAGGTTCTACGTCAGCAACAACGGCCCGTCGCCGCACGCCCTGGCAATTGACGGCATCAAGGATCGAACACCTAACATCAAGACGGGCGAGAAAGCCACGCTGCAAGTGGACCTTAAGCCTGGCACTTACACTTTGTACTGCCCGACCGGCGCTCACCGGGTGTTAGGCATGAAAACCCGGTTTGTGGTGGAAAGCTGGTGACTGGGGCTGGCAAGGATCGTGAGGTAACTCGCAGCGCCGAATGACGCCGCGGCATAGGGATGCAGGTTTCGGCGAGCATCCGCGGGCTGGTAGGTGCGGTCCGATGCCAGGCTCGCCTGTCTGCATGATCCGCGAATAGCCGCGCTGATCGGCGGCAAGACGCAAAAGTTGTGCCAGGCCAGGGTCATTGGACCCGAATTATGCATACGGGGTCGTGCTGGCACTGGGCGCGGGGTCGCCGCGCCGTCGCCGCGGCGGCTATGGCGGGCAGGCTGACCCCGCGAAACGCGGCTCGCCTGAGGCGAGTGAACTTCAGCGCTTGCGCGCCTCTGGCGCGAAGCCGCGCCCACCATTGGGCGCGGGGTCGGCGAAGCCACGCCCGATCTCACTTCGCTTTATGCGAGATCGGCGAACATCCGCGCTAATCCGCGGCAAGACCCGAAAGCAGTGCCCGGCCCGGGGCATGAAAGCGATGGTGGAGCCGGCGAGAGGGCTCACGCACCGAAGTCGCAACCATCCAGAGGTAGAACAGGCCCGCCCACAACGAATCGGTGACCTCTGGCCCGCTCTCAAAGAGGGGGTGGAACTGTGACTCCAGCCCCCTCTACCGCCACTGAAGAGCAGGATTGCTCTCTGGCTGCCGATTTCTACCGCGAGCGCGGCTTCCGCCCGATCCCTGTCAAAACCAAGCAGCCCTTGGTCGAATGGGGCGCCTATCAGCATCGGCCACCCACCCGTGAAGAGGTCATCGGCTGGTATCCCTTGTTCCGCTTCGGCGTCGGCCTCGTAACGGCCGGCGGGCTGGCGGTGGTGGATGTTGACACCGAACGCCCTAGATTCGCAAGCACCGTAGCCCGACTACACTCGACGAACGCGCCTGTCTCGGAGACGCCCTCCGGTGGGCGCCACTTTTACTTCCGCGCAAGCGAGACGCTGCGGGGAGTGTACGCCGACGAGTGGGAACTGAAGGCCCTCGGCAACCTCGTCGTCGCGCCTCCCACACTGGGTTATCTCTGGATCTCCTTTCCCGACGGCGAGCTCCCTCCTCTCCCCGAGTGGCTCGCAGGCTCATGCCGACATCGCCTTTCGCTGACCGAGGAAGTCGAAGCCTACTGCGCACTTCTTCCTGGACTCGCGTTCTCGGACGACACGGGGCGCGCGAGAGCCCAGTGCCCACTTCACGATGATCAAAGGGCTAGTCTGTCGGTCTTTCCGGGGCGAGACGATGGCAGGCTGTTATGGCGATGTCACGGGTGCAAGACAGGAGGCACGTTCGACAGATTGCGGTGGCTGATGGCCGGCAAACAGGACCACGGGGTGTTCGCCGGGTCCTGGGAACACCTGTCCGAGGAGCTACCGAGGCAACCGGTCAGCGAAGCGACTCGTCGCGTCTTGGCGGCCATCTTGGATATCGGACGCGAACGGCGCCTCGATCCTACGCGCGACATCCACACTCCTTACCGGACATTAGCCGCGAAAAGCGGAGTCGAGACGGTTCAGCAGAGCAACGGTCATCCTTACCTGTCCCACAACGGGACGCTGATAAGGAGAGCTCTCACCGAGGCGAAGGAGCGTGGTCTACTCGCAGTGTGGGTGGCGCCCCACAGAGTCATCAAGTCGCCTACTACGCATGTCCGAGTCCTGCCGGATGGCTGGCGCCTACATATGTAGGGTCTCATATGTATGATCTCGACTGCAAGTAGAGCCTCATTTGCAGGGGGATCGGCAAGCGCGGGGGCGATGCGTCTACATATGTAAACGCACGCCGACGCGCGTGCCGCCGCTCAGTGTCGGGCCAAGCCGGAGCTCAGGACCGGTAAGGCCGGTCAAATCTCTGTAAGTCTGAGCTTAGGGACCGTGGCGCGCTGCCGCGCGTGTGGTCGCGTAATTACCGAGGGTGGGGTGACAGGGCGCAATTCGCGCCCGCACGCAAGACCGGGAATCTGCTGAGGTAACGATGTGCTGCGTTCAGCAAAGTGAAGGGTCGCCAAAGAGCGTGGGCGGATCGCAGGGCAAGTCCCGCTCCCGGATCTGCGCGCGCTGCGAAGTGGCTTTCGAGCAGCGCCATCGAGTGGGCCACTACGTTCAGCGATACTGCTCGCGGAGTTGCGCTGGCTTCGCAGAGGCAGACAGGCGCCGGGCGCAAGCGGTGGCAGCCACATGTCCGGTGTGCGGCCGCATGTTCGCAGCAATCACACCCGGCCACATACACTGCTCGGCCACTTGTCGGCGCCGAGCCAGGGAGCGCCGGCGCGGCCGGCGCGATCGGGTGAGCACTGATTCGGAAGTCAACCTGGAACCGTGGAGGTGGACATGAAAGCGTCCGGCATACCAATTCACTGTGCGTTCGATGAGGTGGTGGATGTGGCGTCGCTGGTGCCGAACCCGCGCAACCCGAATCGCCACCCTGAAGCCCAGATAGACCTGTTGGCGCGCATCATCCGCGACCAGGGCTGGCGGGCGCCCATCACCGTCAGCAACCGCAGCGGCTTCATCGTCCGCGGCCATGCGCGGCTGCTGGCGGCGCTCAAGGCCGGCTGGCGCGAGGTCCCGGTTGATCGCCAGGACTATGACAGCGAAGCCAGCGAGTGGGCGGATCTGCTCGCCGACAACCGCCTCGCCGAACTCGCGGAACTGGATTCGCAGGCATTGCTCCAGATGCTGCGCTCGGTAGAGTGCGACGGACTTCTCGAGTTGACGGGCTATGATCCCGACTCCCTGGCCGCCCTGGTTGCGGATGTCAACGCACTGCATCCGTGCGAGGAGAGCTTCGACGCGGAAGAGGCGATGGCCGAGGCCGAGCAGGCCACCGGCCCCACGCGAGTTCAGCCGGGTGACATCTGGCAGCTTGGTCAGCATCGCCTTCTGTGCGGGGACTGCACTGTGCCCGAGAAGTGGGAGCGCCTCATGGCCGGTGTCATCGCCCATGCGGTGGTCACTGATCCGCCCTATGCAGTGCACTATGTCGGAGGCCGGGCCGCCCAGGAGGAACGCATCGCCCGGGCGCGCCGGGGCCTGGATAAACCCTCGGACGCCTATTGGGATGACATGACTCCTGAAGCGTATCGTCGCTTGCTGGTCGCGAGCCTGTCCCTGGCGCACCGGCACAGCGATTCCCAGGCTCCACTCTACCTGTGGTGCGCCAGCACGCACCTGCGAAACGTCCTGGCGTGCATGCAAGAGGCCGGCTGGCAGGAGCGCAATCTCCTGGTGTGGGTGAAGAACAATGGCGCCGGCGCCTTGTTCGCCCAGTATAAGCACTGGTACGAGCCGTGCTTCTATGCTCACAAGCAGGGTGAAGCTCCCCGCTGGCACGGCCCCACGAACGAGTCCACCGTCTGGCAGCACGATAAGCCCGCCCGCAACGACTTGCATCCGACTATGAAGCCGCTGGCGCTGATCGAGCGCGCGATCCGCAACGCCACTGAGCCGAGGCAGATTGTGGTGGATTGCTTCCTCGGCTCGGGGACCGCCACCATCGCGGCGGAGCGCGCTGCGCGCGCGTGCTACGGCATGGACCTGGAGCCAAGGTACTGCGATGTCATCCTTGCGCGCTGGGAGGCGGAAACCGGCAAGCAGGCGATGCTGGCTGAACGCATTGGCGAGGAGGTTCAAGCATGAGAGGCCGCAAGCCGAAACCGACGGCGTTGAAGCTCCTGCACGGCAATCCTGGCCGGCGACCGCTGAACGCACGAGAACCGAAGCCCAAGACGGGCTTACCGCCCTGTCCGTCGAGCTTGAAGGGTACGGCCCGCGTGGCGTGGCGGCAAATGGCCAAGATGCTGCGTGATGCCGGCATTGGCACCGTGCTCGACCGCAATGCCATGATCCTGCTGGTTGACGCGTGGGAGACCTATGTGAGCGCCACCACCACCCTGCGTCAAAGCGGACTGCTCGTGAAATCGCCGACGGGTTACCCGATGCAGAACCCCTTGCTGGCCGTCGCCAACCGGGCCCACGAGCAGCTCGTGCGCTTGCTGGGCGAGTTCGGCATGACGCCGGCAGGCAGGACCCGCGTTCACGTCGAGCTGCCCCAGGAACCCGATCCGCTCGCGGAGTTCCTGAGCAGGCAATGAGGGTCGCCCCCTGGAGATCCCAGCGTCGCCGGCACATGGAAGCCGCACGCATGGCCTTGACAAGGGGGCGCGTCCGAGTGAGGGGTGTAGCGGTCGGCGCTATTGCCGGCACAACATGACTCACAAGGAGGAAGACGGAAATGGCAAAGCAGACGAAGAAGCAGGCGGTGGAGCAGCGCACCCAGCAGCGGCTGGCGGCGCGCAAGGAGGCGGCCCAGCGCGGCGCGGAGACTCGCAAGCGCAAGCAGGAGGAGATGCCGCCGGAGGTGGCAACCAAGATGGCTGCGCTCAAGAAGCATGAGGCCAAGCTGATAGCCGAGACCAGGAAGAAGCTGGACGCCGAGGCCGCGACGCAAGCTGAGGCTCCGCAGCCCCAGGCCGCCAAGCAGCAGAAGGGGCGCCCTGAGGGCAACGTCGCGCAAACGGGGCGCGCTGGGGGGCCGATGGCCACCGTGGCGCTGCGAGGAGAGCAGGCCGAGCGCCTGCGCGCTCTGGCAGCCAAGGAGGAGTTGACCCTGGCGAAGCTGCTGGTGCGGATGATGGAGGTGTTCGAGGGGCACGCCGGGTAGCCACACTTACGAGTCAGCAACAAACAACGGCGAACCGCTTTCCTTTACCGAGGAGGGCGGTTCGCCGGCATATCGGCTACCTGCTGGTGCAGGTCATCTAGCGCTTAGGATTCGTTACTCACCGGCAGTTGCCTTTGCTGTCACGGCGCGATATACTGGCGCCAGTCATAGGTGCTCGCTTTCGACATTGCCATCATGACAGACGGAACTCGCGAGGTCGGCATGTGCTCAGATAGTTTCGTTGGGCATGCGCGACGGGCCCCGAGGCTCAGCTGCCAGCGCTCTAGCTGGCGGGATGATGACAGGCACGGAACCTAGCACAGGGAGGATTCGTGATGGACGAAATCAGGATGAACGCGTGCATAGAGCGGGGAGATCGCGTGGACCTGAGACTGAAGTTTCTGATGCTGGTTGTGCTGTCGCTTGCATCGCTAGTCTGCTCGGTCGGCGTTACGTCGGCCTGGGCTGCGCCGGTAGCCGCGACGGATGCGCAGGTTTCGCCCAAGTCGCCGCAGTGGGAATACTTGGTGGTCTCCGGCGGCAAGACGTACTTTTCGTCAACGCTTATGCAGTCCGCAGAGGGTGAGTCTAAGGCTATCCTAGCAGCGGGCAGCACCTTCACCAGCGAGGCAGTAGCCGTGGAAGCCCAGATGGATTCCCTGGGTCGCCGCGGGTGGGAACTTGTGGCGGTAGTCGGTTCGATCGGTGGCGACCAGGAACTCGTGTTCAAGCGGCCATATGTCAAAGCGGTTGTCGAAGCTGAGGTGGCCGAGCGGCGCGCGCAGGCGGAGAAGTGGGCAGCGCTGCTTAAGGGAGCGGGGAAACTGACACCTTCGGAGCCGGGCGCACAGATCGTCGACCTCGATGAGAGGGAGCGGATGGAGCGGCTCGCTAGGAATATGGCGCACCTACAGGCCCAGGTCGATGGCGCCCTCAGGGCCGTGCTGGTATCGGGGCTAAAGATCGAGAAGGACACCCTGGTATCGCCCAAGGGGGAGTTGAGCGACGAGGCGGCGCTGAGCGGGACCCTGGTGGTAGATGCGACAAGCCAGCTACTGGGTGCCGACAACACTTACAGATCCTCGGCTGCCAGGGACCTTGCCAAGCAGATATACACGGGCGTCGTCCAGACGATCTCCCCGCAGGTCTCCCGCTTGTTCGGCCCCCGAGTGGAGGTAAAGATCAGGGGTAAGGTCGTGGGGAGTTGGGACGAACATGCTGAGTTTGTGGAGAGCATCCGGGGCGTCCATTAGACGAGCTGATCGTCGCCGGCGAGCCGCGCGTCGCTAGAGGTGTTGTCCTCGGAAACCACCAGCTGCGCAGCGGGCAGTAGGATGCTGGCCTCTTCGGTAGCCGGAAAGCGGACGCGTTGGCAACTCCGCCACCCGCTGGCGCAGGTCATCGGCGTCCATGTGGGTCATTCGTCTCTGACGTGAATCGCATCCCCCAGTTGGCTGCTTGAGGAGGACCGAGAATGAGTATGGTGGATACATTTCTTGGCTTGGTCATGGGCGCGGTTGTCATCGCGGCCAAAGATCGCTACAAAGAGCATCAGAGCCAGGTGAAGGATACGCGGGCCAAGCTTGACCGCGTCATCGACCGGTTGCAGGTCCCGCAGAACGTAGTCAATTGGCATGATGAATTAGATGTTTGTGCAGGGCAAATGATAAGCCAGGCAATTTCCCTCGGCGTGGCGCCGGAACTAATCGAGCTGATGCAAGCGCTTCGAAAGGCGTTAGGCCAATGTCGCTTCTGCCGCGACCTTCGGGTCGAGGCTAAGTGTGAGTCATGCGACATTACCAGATGGGCTCAGGCGAATGGGTGTTACGTTCAGGCGTACTGCGCGAACCTGACCCCTCGCGTTCGAATCTGGCGCGTTCAGTCGCCGTGCCTGTGGTTGGAGAAACGCCTACTCCGCACCCCCATTACCCACATGACACAAGAGCTGGACCGCGTTGTGAAAAGCGCCATCCCAAACGCACGGCCTTGACTTGGGGGTGCCTCCGAGTGACGGATTGTTCGGTCGGCGTTGTCGCCGATGACTCATAGAGGAGGAAAGAATGCCACGACCGACAAGAGCAGTGCGGAATCGGGCGGCGTAGCGGCGCACCCATTAACGGCTACCGGCGGCACAAGAGATGAGCCGGTCCCAGTCGCTGGTACGGACGATGGAGATGTTCGAAGCGCAGTCTGGCTAGTCGGATTAGACCAGCCAGTCCGCAGCAAGCACCGGCGAACCGCTTTCCCTACTGAGGAGGGCGGTTCGCCGTCATTCCCGCCGCCTGCCGGCGCAGGTTTCTGGCACCGTAGAAACGCAAGCTGGCGCGGCTTGGCATTGCCACCTGGGCGCGCTATACTGGCGGCGGTTCCCGCCATAGGGTGGCGGGATCAGCGGATGAAGGGAGGACACCATGAACCACCGAGTTGCGGGATGCTTTGCCATCGCGCTCAGTCTGGCAGCCGGTATCATGGCAACGCCGGTCGGCGCTGCGGGAGAGCGGCCAACAGAGCGCGTATCGCCGCCGCCGGAAGTGAACCCGAACGCGGTCGTGTGGCGGACACCAAGTCCGCCCCCCAACCCGGAGACTGGGGACGTGTGGGTCAACTCGAAGGACAAGGCCGAGATGGTCTATGTCGCGGCGGGGGAGTTCTTGGTGGGGACGAGCGACGCGCAAGTTGAGGCGTGGATGAAGGAGTACCCCGAGGACAGTCGGGTGATGTTTAAGAACGAGCAGCCGCAGTGCCGAGTGAACTTGCCGGGCTACTGGGTTGACAAGTATGAGGTAACGGTAGGCCAGTATCGGAGCTTTTGCCGGGCGACGGGGAGGAGCATGCCGGAACCGCCGGGTTGGGGCTGGCAGGACAACCGCCCCGTCGTCAACGTCACCTGGCAGGATGCTACCGCGTATGCGAAGTGGGCTGGGAAGCGACTGCCGTCCGACTTGGAGTGGGAAAAAGCGGCGCGGGGAACCGGAGGGAGGGTTTTCCCTTGGGGCGACCTTTGGGATGCCGGGAAATGCGTCAATAGGCGTGGGTCGAAGACAGATGATGTCACAAAGCCAGTAGGGAGTTACCCGTCGGGGGCGAGCCCGTATGGTTGCCTGGACATGGCGGGCAATGTCTGGGAGTGGTGCCAGGACTGGTGGGACGAGAAAGCCCATCAGCGCTACGCGACGGGGGACTTGACCACACCGGGAAGTGGAACTGCGAAGGTGCTGCGGGGCGGCTCTTGGGACGACAGCGATCCCGGGCATTTCCGCAGCGCAGGCCGCGGCGGCGACCTCCCTGACGAGCGCCGCCATGAGTACGGCTTCCGTTGTGCGCGAGGACCCGAATGAGATTACCTTTTGCTCTTTGCCCTCTTACCCTCTGCGGGGTGCAGGGGCGGAGTCCCTGCTCGCGGCGCCGTCGCGGTGGCTGACTGGGGTGTGGGAAAGCGCCTTCCTCCACTCGCTTGTCACGGCCTCAACCCATTCCCCGGCAGCTCCGCCACCTGCTGGCGCAGGTCGTCGGCGTTCATGTGCGTGTAGCGCTGCGTCGTGGTGACGCTGGAGTGGCCCAGTAGCTCCTGCACCGCGCGCAGGTTGGGCCGGGAGCGCAGCGCATGGGTGGCGAAGGTGTGGCGCAGCAGGTGCGGCCCCGAGCGGTCGGTGATCCCGATGCGGCGCAGATACCGGTTGACCAGCAAGGCCACTCCCCGCACCGAGAAGCGCTGGCCGCTGCGGTTGAGGAACAGCGCCGGATTGTCGTCTTCGCGGATGGCGAGGCAGTCTGCCAGTGTGCGGCGGGCATGAGCATTGAGCGGCACCCAGCGCAGCCGCCGCCCTTTGCCCACCAACTGTACCTGGCCCCAGCCGTCAGCGGGCAACTGGACGTCCGCCCGGTTGAGCGAGCACAGTTCGCCTACCCGCAGGCCGGTGTTGTAGAGGAATGCCAGCAGCGCGAGGTCACGCACCCCGGTTGGAGTATCAACCTCTGGCTCGGCCAACAGCCGATCCACCTCTTCCACCGTCAGGTGTTTGGGCGCCAAGCTTGGCCCGACGCGGATGGAGCGTAGGCTGGTGGCGGGACTGGAGTCCACCACTCGGTTATCCAGCAGGAAGTTGAAGAAGGAGCGGGCGGCGGCGATAGCGTGGTTGATGCTTGAGGGCGCGCGACCAGCCTGCTGCTGGGCGCGGAAGAACTCACGCAGATCGGCGGGGTGAACCCGGTCGAGGCGAGGCGGCAGCGCCGCCAGGAGCGGCTCCAGATCCCGGCGGTACGAGCGCACCGAATGGGGCGACCGCCCCTCCAGCGCCAGCGCATCCAGGAACTCAGCCAGCAGCGACCGAGTCTGATCGCTCGCCTGTCCCTTACCCCTCTCTGCCTTCCCTGATCCTACCCTGGTCATCTTGCCCTCCTTCCACGCGTGCTCAACATCCTATAAGTGATTAGGGCGGATGTTCACGTTTCCGTCAAGGCCAAGGGCAGCCGATAATGCACCGAGAAGGCCAAGGGGAAGTTCCGATGATATGGGGTTTGCGCGTCTGTGGAAAGACAAGGAGTCCGGCGCACGCAGGGATTGAGGGACGTGAGGCAGCGTGGTGAGTCCTGGGCGACCTCCGCTGCCCTCATGACCGATCCATTTCATGCACCGCGCAGTCTGCCAGCCAGTTAGAGTCGCCTGTTGGCGAAGGGGAGACGTCCTCCATGCTGCCCGCGGAACGTTTCCAGCACTTGAGCCTCCAAGCCACCTGGATCGCTAGTCTCAAACGCGATGAGCAGAGCGCGGCTTATCCCACTAATCTGCCAGATCCACTCGCCGCCCTTGTGCTTCTCGGTCCTGCCCTGACCGTGACGAATGAGTTCTGCGATCCGTTTCCTGAGTGCGCGTATGGTCGACCCGATGTAGAGAATGTCCGAGTCACTCACCCATGCCTGCTCGATGATGCTGGGATCGACGGTCGCTGCTGGCCGGCCCGCGTTCTCTTTCAGGAACTCGGCGGGCACTCCGGTAGGCCATATGACAGCATAGACCCCGCAGCAGACCGGGATATGTGACCGATCGCGTGAAGTCTGCAACTCCCTGATCCGGCCCACGGTGCGAAAGCCTTCGCAGCAGAGATCGGCGCACGTCATGATCGGCTCCGTGTGCCGAATGCGATTCCAGCGCAGCATGCGTTGCGGCTGCACTGCGCGGCGGACCAAGCGCGAGCGGCCGGCTGAACTTTGCCCGCCGTCCGGGATTCACGCGCTGCCGAGCGCGGCGCGGACATGGAAGTAGTCCTCGCGGCTGATGATCTTGCCCATCGCGCCAGCCGCATCGCTGATCTGCTCCGGGTTCTTGATACCGACGATCGCGCTGTGAATCATCGGGTTCATGAGCGTCACCACCAGCACCAGTTGGACGATGCTGAGCGAGTACTTCTGGGCGATGGGCCCCAGCGCGCGAACGCGTCCCGCGAACTCCCGGAAGCGCTCGCCCTGAAAGTCGGCGTTGGACTTGCGCAGATCCTCGAACGTCTCCGTCCCCGCATACTTGCCGGTAAGCAACCCGTGGTATAAGGGACTGTACACCAGCACGCCGATGTCTTCGCCCCGGCAGTACGGCAGGAGGTCGGCCTCCGCTTGCGATTGCAGCAGATTGTAACGGGGCTGTAAGGTCGCGTAATCCCCAAAACGCCGCGCGGCACGCAACTGCTCGACCGTGAAGTTGCTGGCGCCGTAAGCCCTGATCTTGCCGGCTTGCTTGAGGCGCTCCAGGGCCGCCGTTGTTTCCTCGATATCAGCAAGTGGGTCAAAGGAGTGGCACTGGTATAGGTCGATGTAGTCCATTTGCAGCCGCCTCAGCGAGGCCTCACATTCCTGCTCGACGTACTTGCCCGAGAGATCAGGGTGGCGGCGCCCGTCGGGATAGAAATGGTGGTAGACCTTCGTGGCGACCACGATCTGATCGCGCGGCAGCGGCTTCAGTGCCTCGCCCAGGACCTGCTCGGCCAGGCCGTCGCCATACGCATCAGCGGTGTCGAAGAAGCTCACCCCGACCTCGAAGGCCTTGCGGGCGGCCGCGATCATGAGGTCGCGCGGTTGTTCACCCCAGAACTTCGGCGAGAGCTGCCACGTCCCATGGCAAACGGGTGAGACCTCGAGGCCGCTGCGACCCAGTCGTACGCGAACCATGACCTGCTCCTTCTTCCTGCTATGTCTTCGGGTACTCTGCCAGAAGTGGCGGCCTGTTTGGCATCAGAAGCCGACACCTGTCAGCCCAGAGTGTAGAGCAGGCGCGCCGCTTAGGTCAACTGCTGAGGGCGCAACGCGCCGCACACACGCGCCGACAGCGCCGCGAACGACGGGATGACCAGCCACAGCGCTAGCCCGCGACCGAAAGCGCGACACGGGCGCCCAGGGCGCGCCGTTCGCGGCAACGTGCGCACCCCGACCCCCTGACGGTGGCCATCCGCGGCCATTTCGCCGCCAAGATACGAGCGCTGGCCGAAAGCACCAGGATGAGTCTGGCCCGGCTCCCCAAGCGGTCGGGGTATGTGGCGTGGATGAGCAGGGGCCCCCCCGCCGTGCAGCGATGTTTGACAGCAGGAACGTGACGCGGCTTCGCGGAATCGGTGGCACTAAGCGAGAGGGCCAGCAAGCGTCTGGCGGGCTACCATAATCGAGGCGTAGGCCTTTTGTTTCTCCTGTACCGGACCCCTTGCCGTCGGTCCAGGTGTCGTGCCCCCGACGCGTAGCGAGGCCGAGTTGCCAGATTCCTCCCCGCGACGGGGTGGGACGATGCCCGAGCGCACCAGTCTAGACCGTCTCCTGCTTGTCTGGGGCAAGAGCAGCGGAAAGCGTGGCTTCCATCCGCTGCTCTGGCACATGCTGGACACGACCGCCGTGTGCGAGGCGCTCCTGCCCCGCTTTCACCTGCTGCCCCTGCCCCGCGATTGGCTGGTCTACATCGCGGCGCTCCACGACATCGGCAAGGCCGACCCCGCGTTTCAGTGCAAGGATGAGGAACTGGCGGGCCGGCTGCGGGCGGCCGGCCTAAACCTGCCCCGGAGTGCCGAAGCTTTTCGACACGAAGCGCGGTCGGCTGAATGGCTCAGACCACATCTGACCGATGTGCATTACTGGGGCAGAGGCGCGGCCCGTATAGTGGCCCAGGCTGTCCGTGGCCACCATGCTGATTTCCACGCCGATGCTGTGCCCGACGCCGACCGTTCCGCTCAGTGGCAGCATTTGCGCGACGAACTAGCTGCCGTGGTCGCCGCGGCCCTCTCTTTGTCCCCCTGGGCGCCCAACGAGTTCGAGCACGCGAGCTGCACGGGCGCGGCTCTCACCGGCCTCATCGTGCTCTGCGACTGGATCGCGTCCAACGAGGAGTTGTTTGAAACCGACTCGACGCTCATTGAAGTTGCCAACTATTGGGCCATCGCACGTCGCGCGGCACAGCAAGCTGTAGCGCGTCTGCGACTTGATTTCGGCGTCGAGACGGCCAAGCCGTCGCTGCGGTTTCGCGATCTCTGGCCCGGCTTCGTTGAGATGCGGCCGGTACAGGCCAAGATCGAGGAACTGTGCGAGCCGGGCATCCCTCCCGGTCTCGCTATCATCGAGGCCCCGACCGGCGACGGCAAGACCGAGGCGGCCATCCACCTGTCGGAGCACTGGCAGCACGCGGCGGGACGCGCCGGCGCCTACCTCGCCCTTCCCACCGCAGCAACCAGTAACCAGATGCACACTCGCTACGCAGAGTTCCTGGCGCGCCAGTACCCAGACGTGGGTGCACCGCGCCTCGTGCACGGCATGGCGTGGCTTCTGGACGATGCCTCGCCGCTCGGCGCCGGGCAGCAGGAAGAGGGGGAAGACAGCCGCGAGATGCTGGACTGGTTTCGCAACGCCAAGCGCGCCCTGCTCGCTCCCGAGGGGGTCGGCACGGTTGACCAAGCCCTCATGGCCGCGCTGAACGTGAAGTTCGGGTTCCTGCGACTGTTCGGGCTTGCCGCGAAGGTACTGGTCATTGATGAGGTCCATGCCTACGACGAGTACATGACCACCATCATGTGCCGCTTGCTGGAGTGGTGCCGCGCCACCGAGACCCCGGTCATCCTGCTTTCCGCCACGTTATCCGCGGCGCAAAAACGCCGGCTCGCGGAGGCCTACGCCGGAGCAGATGCATTGCTGTCCATCCACGGGGACGATCCCTATCCGCTGCTCACCTTCGTTCCGTTGAACGGTCAGGCTTCCACCGTGGCGGTGCGGGATGCCCGCACGCGACGAGTGCGTCTGCGCAGTCATGACGGCCTCATCGCCGATCCCGAGCGCACCGCGCGCCTAGCGGCCGCGGAGGTGCGAAACGGCGGCTGTTGCTGCGTGCTGGTGAACACCGTGGCCGACGCCCAGGATGTGCACCTGGCTCTGCGCCGGCTGAATCCCCTCGACGCAGACCTCCACCTGTTCCATGCCCGCTTTCGCGCGGAGCGCAGGCAGGAGATCGAGGAGACCGTTACCGCCCTCTTCGGCAAGGACGCGGGCAAAGAGGGCCAACCGCCGAGGCCCCGACGCGCCATCCTCGTCGCCACCCAGGTCGTGGAGCAGAGCCTAGATGTGGACTTCGACGTCATGATCTCCCAGCTTGCGCCCATCGATCTGCTCCTGCAACGCGCCGGGCGCCTGCACCGGCATGACCGGGGTCTCCGACCCACCGGGCCGGAGCCGGTCCTGCACCTACTGCTGCCCGAGCCGGGAGCTTTCGACTTCGGCCGCACCCAGCGCGTCTATCATCGCGAGCCGCTCCTTCGCACCCTCGCTTGCCTGCACGGCCGCGCCGCCCTGGACCTGCCATCCGACTTGCGCCCGCTCATTGAGGTCTGCTACGGGGAAGAGCCGATCCCGCCGGGCGTCGTGCCCGAGGATCTCCTGGCCGCTGCCTCGCGCGAGCACCAGGCGTTTGCCGCGCAGGCGGAGAGCAAAGCGCGCGTGCACCTCATCCCGGAACCCAGCCCGCGCGTCTTTCGCCTGGCCGAGAATCCTTACCGGCCGGTGGGGGATGGAGACGAAGGCGCGACCGCCGACTACTTCCACGCGCAGACGCGCCTGGGCGACAAGCGCCGGCGGGCGCTCGTGCTCCATACCCCGGCTCATTTTGAGATCATGCGCAACGCGAAGCCTCCGGACCGCGACACGCTGCGCCGTCTTTTCCTGCAGATGGTTGACCTGCCGGCCTGGTGGCTGGAAGAGCTGTCCGCCGCGGCTGCCGCCGATGCCATCACCGATGCTCCGCCGTGGGCTCGCGGCTGCGTCGTCGTCCCGATGCGCGACGGGTCATGGCGGGGCCGTGATGCGGGCGGCCGTGCGATCGTGCTGGTCGACGACCTCGAACTGGGGATCGTCCGAAAGACCGATGACAATCCGGGACAGGAGGGAGCGACCGATGCCGACGTTTGACCTGCTCGTGGAACCGTGGATTCCTGTGGTCCGCAGCGATGGCAGCCCGGGCGAAATGGGCCTGCGCCAAGTGCTCGCCGACGCCCCATCGCTGCGCGAGATACGCGACCCCATCCCCACCATCGAGTTTGGGCTGTACCGCCTGCTAGTTGCGTTGGTCATGGATATCTTCGAGTTGCGCGAAACGCCCGACCTTGAGGACCTGCTCGCGGCTGGCCATTTTGACGGGCAGCGCGTCAATGCTTACTTCGAGCGGTGGGGCGACCGCTTCGATCTGTTTCATCCCGAGCATCCTTGCATGCAGACCGCGGGGATGGAGAACGAAGACGAGAAGCCGCTTGCGGCGCTCCTGCCGGCCGTGCCGTCGGGGACGAACGCGCTGCATTTCCACCACCACACCGAGAACACCTTCGCCGTTTCGCAAGCTGCGGCCGCGCGTCTCCTCGCCACCATGTCCTCTTTCATGACCGCGGGCGGCGCTGGGCTTTCGCCTTCCATCAACGGTGCACCTCCCTGGTACGTGCTGATCCAAGGTAAATCCGTGTTCGACACCGTGTGCCTGAACTGCTGCGTCTCTCCGCTGCCGCAGGCAACCGGTGACGCGCCTCCTGCTTGGCGCAACAGCCGCCCGATTGATGACACCCAGCGGCGCACGGGTACCAGCCTGCTGGAGGCGCTGACGTGGAGGCCCCGCCGGATTCAGCTCATCCCCAGCGGAACGGGGATCTGCTCGCTGACCGGCGTCCAGTCTCCGACGATAGTCCGCACCATGCGCTTCTGTGCTGGCGATTCCCGCGACTTCGGCTGGCGCGATCCCAACGTGGCATATCACATGCGCGCCGATAGGGTTGCCCCTCTTCGCCCCCGGGAAGGACGAGAGCTCTGGCGCGACACCGGCGCGCTGGCCATGCTCCACGAACACGACCGCCTTGGCGATGGCGATCGCGCTTCGGAGCGCTTCGAGCGCCCGGTCATAGTCACTCAGTTCGCGCGCTTGGTGGCAGACGGAGTTCTCGATGCGCAGGCCACCCTCAACCTGGCGGCTTATGGCATGCGCACCGACATGAAGATGAAGGTCTTCGAATGGCAGCGCGAGCCCCTCTCCCTGCCCGCGCCGCTAGTGTGGCGAAGCCCGTTTCGCGCCTACACGTATCTTGCCACGGATCAGGCCGAACGCGCGGCGGCTTGCCTGAGGTGCGCCACCAAGCGCGCCTACCCACGAGACGGGCAAGGCAACAAGGCGGCCTTCGGCGCGCGCATCGCCGAGGCGCAGCGCGGTTACTGGCAGGCCCTTCGCCCCGACTTCTACCGCCTGCTCGAACAGCTTGCCGATCTGCCGGACCGGGGCGGCGACGAGCAACTCGCCTCCTACATGGCCGCCTGGCAGGAGCGCGTAACCCAGGCGGCGTGGGTCGCCCTGGACCGGGCGATCGGAGACCTCGACACTGACGCCGATGCTCTGGCGCGCCAAGTTGCCGCGCGGGTCGGATTCCGCGTCGCCATTGCCGGCCTCTTCACTCCACCCAGCGAAAGGAGGGCCAGGACAAAACGCAGAGCCGCACGCGGCGGCCCCGCCGCCGACAATAACGCGAGAGGAGGTGCATGACCGTGACCGATCCCGTAAACGGGCAGACAGCGGCCCCCGCGCAAGCTCCGCCGCAAGACCCTCGGCTGGCGGCGGCGAGCGTCTTCGTGCAGCGTGTGCGCGCCCTCGACCGCGGCGAGTTAGCCACCCTCAAGCGCAACGCCGGCAACACGCTCGCACAAGCGCGCAGCGTCGCATGGTTCTATCGGCTGCTCGACGACGATGCCAGGGGCTATGACACTGAGATCTTCTTCCTGGTAGCAACCCTCATTGGCCTGAACAAGTTCAACGCCGGCGGCGACTTCGGAAGCTCAATGAAGCGCCTCGCGTCCGTGATGAGCCGCGATGCCGTCGATCGGCGCTTCCGCATCTTACTCGACGCCCAGTTCGACCTCGTTGACGGCTACCGTCCCGCTGGCGGCGAGCTTGCCTATCGCCTACGGCAGATGGTGAAGTTGGCCGCCGGGAAGGAAGTGGGGGTCAACTGGCCGCAACTGCTGCTGGACTTGCGACATTGGACTCGCCCCGGTAAGCCCGTTCAGCGCAAGTGGGCCGAAAGCTTTTACGCCCCCGCCCGCGGCGCGACCGATGGTACCGAACCTCAGCTCCAGCCTACAACGTCAGACACCGAGGAGGAATCGTCATGCTGATCGAGATTCACATGCTGCAGAATCACTCGCCGTCCAACCTTAACCGCGACGACACCGGCAGCCCCAAGGAATGCGTCTTTGGTGGCGTCCGGCGCGCCCGCATCTCCAGCCAATGCCTCAAGCGCAGCATCCGCCGCTCCGACATCTTCCAGTCCGCCATGGCTGGGCATCTGGCCCATCGCACCCGCCGCCTGCCCCAGCTCGTCCGCGAGCGCTTGCTGGCCTCCGGGATCGCCGAGGACCTGGCCGACATCGCCGCCAAGAAGGCGTCCGGTTTCGGCAACAAGGAGGGCAAGGAGCAGGCCGAAGCTAAGACGGCCCAGACGATGTTCCTCACCGAGGCCGACGTGGCTGCCGTGACTGAGGTGTTGCGCGCCGCCGCGCTGGAGGCGCGCACGGCGGCCAAGTTCGCCAAGGTGCCCGCCAAGGACTTGCAGGCCAAAGCCCAGGAGCAGGGCTTCCGCCCCATCACGGTGGACATCGCGCTGTTCGGCCGCATGATCACTTCCGAGGCCTTCCGCAACGTCGAGGCCGCCGCCCAGGTCGCCCACTCCATCTCCACCCACAAGGTCGACCACGAGTTCGACTACTTCACCGCCGTGGACGACCTGAAGACCCCGGTCGAGGCCGAGGAGGAGGGCGACGCGGGCGCCGACATGCTGGGCGATGTGGAGTTCAACTCCGCCTGCTACTACAAGTACTTCTCCATCGACGTGGATGGGCTCGTCGATAACCTGACCGGCCGCGGCGCCGGGCGCAAGGATATCCCCGAGTCCGAGCAGGCGGAAGCGCGCTCCCTTGCCGCGTCCACCGTCGACGCCTTCCTTCGCGCGGCGGCCACCGTCACCCCCACCGGCAAGCAGAATACCTTCGCCGCGCATCAACTGCCGGCCGCCGTGCTGGTCGAGGCGCGCCCCGCCTGCACGCCGGTGAGCTACGCCAACGCCTTCGTCGAGCCCGCGCGACCCGGCCGCGACGGCGACCTCGTTAGCGCCTCCTTTCACAGCTTTGCTAAGCACGTCGAGGCTCTCACCACCGGCTTCAACCTGGAGGCGACCGCCCGGCTGCTGCTGGCGCCGGAGCACGACCTCAGCATCGCTGGCGTGGAGCGGGTTGCCGACCTCAAGCAGCTTTGCGAGAAGCTGCGGGAGGTGATGGCCAGTGGGTAAGCCAGTTCTCTTGCTGCGCCTGGAGGGGCCCTTGCAGTCCTGGGGATCGCGCTCCCGCTGGGACGTCCGTGACACCCAACCCGAGCCGACCAAGTCCGGCGTGATCGGCCTGCTGGGCTGCGCGCTTGGCTACCCCGTGGGCGACCCTCGCCTCGAACAGCGGCTCGACGCCGGCTTGCGTTTCGGCGTGCGCGTGGAAGAGCCGGGCCGCGCCATCCAGGACTACCAGACCATCACCGACTTCCTGCCAACGGCCGAGGGCAAGTTCAAGCACAGCGGCGTCAAGGTTGCCGCGTCGCTTGAGAAGCTGCGAGCAGACCCTCACGCCATTCCCGCCACCATCATCTCCCCCCGCGCCTACCTGGAGGACGCCAGCTTCTTGGCAGCGCTCGAAGAGACCGGCGCTGCTCCCGGCGTGCTGGCGGAGTGCGCGGCGGCGCTCCAGCGCCCGGCGTGGCCGTACTACCTGGGCCGCAAGGCGTGCGTTCCCACCCGGCCAATCTTCGAGGCATTGACCGAAGCCTACGCCGGGATCGAGGATGCTTTGCGCCGTCACCCGTGGTCGTGGCTGGGGGCGAGCCTGCATCCGCGTGCCGGGGCGCCCGCGGTCGTCGAAGCCTACGTCGAAGACGAGAGCGGGCCGCTGGTGCGCCAGGACGCCGTGCTCACCAACGTCGCTCGCCAGTACGGGTTCCGCCGTGCGCGCCGCCTGGAGGTGCGCCTGGCTCCCGCGCAAGGAGACGCGCCATGATCCACCTGTCGCAGTTGCTGCTTGATCCGAGCTGCCCCCAGGTGCAGGCGGAGCTGCGCGATCCCTACCAGATGCACCGCACGCTATCCAAGGGCTTCGGCGACGGGCCCGCGTTCGCCGCCGCCCGCTGCCTGTTCCGGGTGGACGAAGCCGGCGACACCGCCGGCTTGCGCCTGCTGGTGCAGTCGTTGACCGAGCCTGACTGGCAGCGCCTGACTGCCCGCCCCGGCTACCTGTTGGGCGCGCCGCAAGTCCGGCAGTTCGAGCCGGCCTTCGCGCCCGGCCAACGGCTGGCCTTCCGCCTGCGCGCCAACCCCACTGTCAAACGCGACGGCAAGCGCCTGGCGTTGTACCGCGAGGAGGAGCACCTGGCATGGCTGCGCCGCAAAGCGGAGGCCTCCGGGTTCGTCGTCTCCTCGGCGGCGGCTCGCTTGCCCCAGAAGCTGGGCTTTCGCACAACCCGGGGCTTCGACACGCGCCTGTTTGGCGTGACGTTCGACGGCCGCTTGCTGGTCAACGAACCTATTAAAGCGGTCGCTGCCCTGGTTGCCGGCATTGGTTCCGCCAAGGCCTTCGGCTTTGGCCTGCTGTCGGTTGCCCGCTTGTCATAGTCGGCCAAATGCTGCCCTTGCACCTTGGCAACTGAATACGGCTCTCCTTACCCGACACCGCCCTGCTCGGCAAGCCCGTGGCGCCCACCTGACCGAGCGCGCACCGCCCAGGAATCACGTGCGAATGCGGAACAAGGGAAATGAATGCAGTCAGTCAGGGGGTGCATCGTGGATGATCTGCATCGCTTGCCCAAGTTTCGGGACTGCTTGTCGTACCTGTACCTGGAGCATGGCCGCATAGACCAGCACGAGAAGGCCATCGCCTTCCATGACGCCCAGGGTAAGGTGCCGGTGCCGGTTGCCTCGCTCGCCGTGCTCATGCTCGGCCCGGGCACAGCCGTCACTCACGCCGCCATCCGCGCGCTCGCGGACAACAACTGCCTCGTCGTCTGGTGCGGCGAGGAGAACGTCCGCTTCTACGCCTCCGGCATGGGCGGCACCCGCAGCTCCGCGGCCTTGCTCCATCAGGCGCGGCTCGCGACCGACGACAAGCTGCGCCTGCAAGTCGTCGCCCGCATGTACCGAATGCGCTTCCAAGAAGACTTGCCGCCTGGCACCACCATCGAGCAGCTTCGCGGGCTGGAGGGTTCGCGCGTCAGGGCCGCCTACGCCCGCCTGAGCCGCGAGACCAGCATCACCTGGTCGGGCCGCAACTACGACCGCAGCAACTGGGGCGCGGGCGACACCGTCAACCGCGCCCTCTCGGCCGCCAACTCGTGTCTCTACGGCCTGTGCCATGCGGCCATCCTCTCCGTCGGCCTGAGCCCGGCGCTGGGCTTCATCCACACCGGCAAGCAGCTCTCCTTTGTTTACGACATCGCCGACCTCTACAAAGTCGCCTTCACCATTCCGGTGGCCTTCGCCACGACCGCCGAATCCGAAGCCGATATCGAACGGCGCGTGCGATTTGCCTGTCGCGATGCCTTCCGCGAGGGACGGCTCTTGCAGCATATCGTGCCCGACATCCGCGAGGCCCTGGGCTCCACCGACCAGGGAGACGCGCTGGCGGACATCTGGGCGCGGGACCCCGCAATGCCCGCCGGTTGGTGGGAGCCGCCTCAGGGAACCGTAATCGCGCCGCCGCCCGCGGCTGATGGCGACTCACAGGAGACCACAACATGGTCGTCTTGATTGTCGAGAACTCGCCGCCCAGCCTGCGCGGAGAGATCACGCGCTGGATGATCGAGCCGCGCGCGGGAGTCTTTGTGGGCACGATGTCCGCGATGGTGAGAGACAAGCTCTGGGAGCGTGTCGCCCGCTCGGGCATAGACGGCGGCGCGACGATGCTTCACAGCGCCAATACCGAGCAGGGTTTCGCCGTGCGCAGCTTCGGCAGCACGTCGCGCCAGATCGTTGAGCTTGACGGGCTGATCCTCGTGCAGCGCGATGACCCGCCGAGTGCCAAGAAGCAGTGAAGCGCACCCGGCAGCGAACGACTGTTTCTGTTGTCCCCACGCACGTGGGGGTGAACCGGCGCACATTCGCATCAACGGCAAGGATTACTGGTTGTCCCCACGCACGTGGGGGTGAACCAGTAACACGCTTGTTGGTCGAGGAGCTTAGTACGTTGTCCCCACGCACGTGGGGGTGAACCGTGCACCACCACCGGGAGCCCCAACCTGGCATACGTTGTCCCCACGCACGTGGGGGTGAACCGAAGGCGCTGGACGCGCTGTACATTGCTCAACTGTTGTCCCCACGCACGTGGGGGTGAACCGGCAGAGCCGCACGGAGTAAAGAAAGGATGGTTGTTGTCCCCACGCACGTGGGGGTGAACCGCTAGTCTATGAGACCTCGCAGGGCGAACCCGAGTTGTCCCCACGCACGTGGGGGTGAACCGACACCACTGGCCGGTGCCACCACACGCCCCGCGTTGTCCCCACGCACGTGGGGGTGAACCGAAGAAAGCTGAGAGCAAGGCAATCCGCTACATCGTTGTCCCCACGCACGTGGGGGTGAACCTGGTACAAGCGCCAGGGTTTGCCCCTGCCCCTAGTTGTCCCCACGCACGTGGGGGTGAACCGCCTGAACGCCGAGGACAGCAAGGAAGGTTATTCGTTGTTCCCACGCACGTGGGGGTGAACCGGTGCCATCGCCTTTCCGCGCGAACAGCGCCGACGTTGTCCCCACGCACGTGGGGGTGAACCGTTGGTTGTGGATTCCAACTCTGAGCGGTCGGACGTTGTCCCCACGCACGTGGGGGTGAACCGCTATAACTCCCCGGAGTCCCCACACTCTCCTGGTTGTCCCCACGCACGTGGGGGTGAACCGATGAAGTCCCGATTGAAGCTGGACTGATTGAAG
>Ga0315289_10000766_pt1 | contig 49455 bp, 39 predicted proteins | sample YL17G11_40_MG_FD_203452 | JGI IMG/M metagenome (GOLD analysis project Ga0315289, IMG submission 203452) | Sediment microbial communities from Yellowstone Lake, YNP, Wyoming, USA - YL17G11_40 | ecosystem: Environmental > Aquatic > Freshwater > Lake > Sediment | place: USA: Wyoming | collected...
CTGCCCGGGCAGCGACAGCAGATTCCACTGCGGGTAGTAGACGTACTCGTAGGGATCTACCTCGAAGGTGGCGGCGCTCCAGGACTTGGTCCACATGTATCGGGCGTTGATGCCGCCTACCTGCCGGACGCCCACTACTCCCGTCACCTCTACGTAGCTGCCAATCGGAGGCGGTATGGCAGGCCCGCCAAGAATGCTGACAGCCGGCCTGCACCTTATGCCGATGTTGGGTGCGCCAGTGCCGGGATCGGTGGAGCCATCCTTGAGGCCCGTCTCGTAACCCCAATCCAGATTCCCATACGCATCATCCACGTAGAAGTAGCCGCTGTCGAACGTGCTGGTCTCCAACTTGGCGGTGACCTTGCCGCGAAGCGTCATCAGGATACCCACGTTGTTTGCGCCAACGCACATCGCAGGAGGATCCGCCAGGGCATCGTTCACCACCGCTCCCTGGGCGCCGTAGGCGCCTCCGCCCGTGTCTATGTTGGCTATGCTGAACGGATCGGGTATCGTGTTGTCGCTCGAGTTCACCGTGACAGCGCTAGCCTGAACAACCCGCTCGCCGTCCTGCATGACGGCAGCGCCTTTTACAGTCACCTTGTCGCCTGGGTTGACGGCCACATCGGAGACTACTCTGACGCCGCTGAAGCGCTCGGACTCCTCGATTGCGAACGCTACAGGCAAGGGGGAGCTGGTAGTACCGCTGAGGAATGCCGCGGTCACGAGCGCATCGGTCAGGCTCACGGGGCTGCCATCCACAGCTCCCTTCACACTGTCTATGCTCAGACACCATGGTAACTCATAGGCAACCAGCCGGGTCTGGTACTCCCACTCCTTCACCTTGTACCCGGCGCTATAAGCGTCGTTGTCCACGCCGCCCGTGTTCGCTGGAGAGGTGTCCGTGCCCGTTGCCAGGACAGTGAGAATGAACTCGAGACGCTCTACCTTAACAATCTTCATCCACCACAGGTAGGAATCGTCCACCAACTGGGGAGTAGTCGGCGTATTCCCTGCTCTGAGGTCGAACTGTAACCACTCCGTAGTGTGAACGTCGTTGTAGCCGCCGAGGCGCGAGACAGTCCACGAGTTAATCGGCGTACCGGCCAGGGTCGTTCCCACATTCGAGTCCCACTTGTACAGCTTCACCTCGGCGTCGAAGCCCACCCAGTAGTCAACGTAAATGCCGAACCACTCAAAGACGTTAATGAGAGGAGGCCGGTTTGCCTCCGGCAGGCTGCTTCGCGGAGTGAACCGCTGGCCGCTATTGCTATCCTTCACCCACTCCTCCGACCACACACTCGCATCGTAGAGACCATATGCCTGGCCGTGCGGAGTCACGAAGGAGTTCACCGGCGACACCGCCGGCAGATGCTCGGATTCCTCGGAAACCACCTTGTAGTAGTAAGTGGTATCCTGAGAGAGGCCCGTCAGAGCCAGCGAATGGTAGGTTACCAGGCTCGAACTCGAAACGCTGAGGTCGAGGTCGTCCGGGTCGGTACTGTAGTACACAGTGGAGTCCGAGGCATAATCGGTCTTCCACTCGATCCTCTCCGCTGTGGTTCCGATAGAGGAGGCGATCGGGCCGGCGGTTATGGACACGCTCAAACATCTCACGCCCGAGTCCGCTGAAATCCACCCGCTCTTTGCGGAAACAGCCTTGTAGTACCAGACCTGGCCCGAGGTCAGCCCGCTCAGTTCGATCGTATGCTCCGTGACCTCATCGGAATCGGTCACGCTCAGGTTGAGGTTGTCGGGGTCCGTGCCGTAGTATACCGTCGAGTCGGATGCCTGGTCTGTGATCCAGGTGATAGTTGCATCCTCCCCGCTGACAACGGTGTTCGGGCCGCTTGTGAACAATATCTTCTGGCCCGGCGTGTAGACGCCGGTGGTGTCGAAGACTACGTAGTCAAAGTAGAGGTCCTGCCAGTCCCCCACAGAGCCGGCGCCGAACAGCGCACCCGACGCATTGCCGGCATCTGTAGTCCCGTTATACGCAAGGGCCACGGATGGATTCTCGTCAACATAGACCCGCCAACGCTCAGTTCCGTCACCATCTTGCACCCACGTCATGCGGTAAACATGGTAACCCTCGTCCAGAATAACGTACTTGGCGGCGGAACCGGGGACGGTGCCGGACTTGATCCTGGCGGACTGATGCGTCGCGTCGTATCTGCCGATTGTGATGTAATTCTGCCCCTCGGCCCCGTAAATCCCCAGGGTCAAGATCTCCATAGCCGCGGTGACGCTGCCCGCGGGGCACTTTATACGAGCGACCAGGGTAACACCCACTGCCGCGTCGAACGCGGGCACCGGGTCCATCATCCATTTTGACCTCTGGATGGTACTGTCGTTGAGGTAGTAAACCTTGTTCGTGCTGCCAGGGGACTCCTCCTCGATGCTTCCCTGCACACCCCCCTGGTAAATCTTCCACAACGGGTTGGCTGCATTCGGCATGACGCCGCCGTCATACACATATTCCGCCCATACCACCGTTGAGGCAAGCATAAGGCAGCACGCCAGAAATATTAGCTTCTTCATTTTCAACTCTCCCTCCTACTTTGGAATAGCCAAGCTGCCAAGTTTTACTTCTTGTTAATCCAGCCTCGTTTGCTCCTCTTCGATCACCCCCGCTTCGAAAAAGGGCGTCCTACTACACCCGTAAACTGCCTATAGCCTATACAGCATAGCTCATATATTGATAACCACCAGTGCAATTTGCCCAACAATACCCCTCTCTGAAAGCCACTACCGCAGCACACCGTCAGCTACGCACCGCTGCTATTATTCACACCCAAATAGTTGTGGGTCTGAACAAACGGCGCGCACCGCCAGCCCAACTGCTGCCTCGTGTTTTTGTTTTGGTATCGTTAGGAGAGTAACGGGTTGGGATGATACATACCCAGCCACAAGCTGCCCAGCGCTTTCCGCGCGGTTTCCAAACGTCCCCCGACCTTTGCGGAGCTGACTGCCGGCCCGCTACCTTGAAAAAAGGCCGCCGAAGTCCCTTGTAGGCTCGGCGGCCGGTTTGGTGCACACCAAGAACAGTCTGTCAATGGTTACCCATCCTTGGGCTTGCTCTCAGCTTCTGCGCCTCCTGACCACAAGGCCTGCAAGGCCGACCAGGCCGGCGCCGAGCGCCAGCAGGCTGCTTGGCTCGGGAACTAGCTGATCGAACCTGAACTCATACCCCTGTGCAAGCATAGTGGCATGACTCATAAGGAACTTCCTCGCCGGCAGATTCGTCAGCGTGAAGAACGTAGTGCTCCCAGCCGCGGGAGGGGTTATGTCCCACACCGTGTTATTCGCCGGCATACCGGCCACGCCCTGGTTGTTAACCATCGTCAGCTGATAGTAATAGGGAGCGCCCGGCGGCAGAGCAGTCGTGCCTGTCAGGCTCTTGAAGTACAAGCGGAACGTGTCGGGCACATAATCGTCATACGAGCCGATCCGGATCGTCCACGAGTTCCCACCGGCGCTATACGCCTTTATGTTCCTCGTATACGTGGTGTCCGCCACTCCCTCAATCTGGCCTACCGCCCATACAGCAGCCTTGCCTGTGCCGTAAGCAGCCGCTAAGTCATTGGTATCCACACCGTTTGAAGCGCCCGGATAGATACCGACATGGGAGTAGACTCCATAGTACATGCCCGCACCGTTATCCGTACAGGCATAGAAGCGCCAGTTGGTTTCCGCTGCGAAGGCCGAGGCAGCCATGCAGACAATCAGCACAAAGCTGATCGCAAGAACTTTCTTCATTCTGTCACCTCCTTTCGGGATATTATTTTCTCGCGCCGTCACGCCGGCGGGTGTACGAAACCCCGCCTTAGTTAAGGCGCCCGTCCGGCCGGGCACATTCTTCCGCTGCCGTGCCGGACCTTATCCTTACAAGCAACCAGCGAGTTTAGCGGCCGGGGCCTTGCCGTTATTCTCGACAAGCCCCTCGGCCCAAGCCGGTCGCCGTGGAAACGGTGACATTGAAACTATCAAGTACCGATGAGCGCTTTCCTATGCGCTCGCAGGCAAGCAACACTACTCGCTGAAGCTGGTCTTACGTATGTCAGTATAAGCCACTTGCGGGCGACTGTCAAGTACCCAACGCGAAAACTGGTAATATTACCTGACCTTGCGATCAGGCCGGTTATTCAACGGCTCATCCTCCGGCATGTCGAAGAGCGCCCTGGCAGGAGACGGTCTCCTCGGACTGCCGCCGCAGTACGGTAAATGTACATCATTAGCGCCAATCCGTCAAGCCCTCGACCGAAAACCGGCAAAGTTACCAGCTCCGCGGGTTGCCGTTTTATGCGCTCCGCAGAGCGCGTCGCCCAATCCAAGTCTCTCAAGGTGCGCTCGATCAGATGGCGGCCCGCGTGTATCGTCCCGCCACAGCGGACCTACGCTGGAACTCGCCGCCAACGTCGATCCCAAAGTTTAACGCTGCAAGTATTGTGCCAAAACTGTGAATTAACCCGGATTATTCATGTCATTCTGAGCGAAGCGAAGAATCTACTCTCGCTCCTAAGGATAGATCCTTCACTTCGTTCAGGATGACAGAGCGCCGCCTGATTGAGCGCATTGTGAATAATCCGGGTTAATGCGCCTGCTGATGATTTCCCAGGCAGCCTCACGATAGGACTCCTCCACGATAGGAGGCGATTTCCGAATCGCCTCCTGAGTTCGGGCTTGGGGGCTTGCTTGGGCAGGGATTCGGAAATCCCTACCCATCGGGGAGTGACTAGGGGCAGGGTAACCCCGCCCCTACGCGACGCATCACAAGCCGCTGTCCAACATACCGGCAGGAAACTACGTACTTTTGTGGAAGGATTTGTATAAGGCGAATTCCGACTCGATATGGCACAGGAGGTGGGGCACGCATGTCGGTTCGCGAACCCGCGGTAGCGGGGATGTTTTATCGCGCCGGCGCCGCCGAGCTGAAGGAGCAGGTGGAATCCTGCTTTCTCGGCGCCGGCGGACCCGGCAGTCTGCCGAGCGTGAATCCGGCGGGTCCCAGGAAGATTGTGGGACTCGTCAGCCCGCACGCAGGCTTCATATACTCGGGCGGCGTGGCCGCCTGGGCATATCACCGCCTGGCGGAAGACGGTTTGCCCGAGACCGCCGTTCTCATAGGGCCGAATCACCGGTCATACTTCCCGGCAGTGGCGCTTTCCAACGAAAGGGCCTGGCGCACTCCGATGGGCGAGGTCGCCCTCGATGCGGCTGTCGCTGCGGAGATAGCTTCCTCGTACCCGACCGCAAGTATCGAGCCGTCCGCCCACCACGGCGAGCACTCTCTGGAAGTACAACTACCGTTCCTTCAATACGTGGCCGGCCTTGGAAACGCAGGCATCCGGATAGTCCCGATTCTAATGGGCGCCTCCGCCCGGTCGGGCGACGGGACAGAGGCAGCGCGCCAATTGGGCGGCGCCATCGCCGACGCCCTCCGGGGCAAGGACGCGGTGATCATCGCCAGCACGGACTTCACGCATTACGAAACCAGCGAGGCTGCGCAGGCCAAGGATTCGAGCGCAATAGCCGGCATACTGGCTTTGGATGAGAAGAGCCTTCTCGACACGGTAGAGGCGCTGGATATCAGCATGTGCGGAGCGCTGCCTACAGCGGTAACCATCGCGGCTTGCAAGAAGCTGGGGGCGGTTTCGGCGCGGCGGCTGGCATATCGCAACTCCGGAGATGTCACCGGCGACTACCTGGAGGTCGTCGGATACGGCGCCCTTGAGATACTCAAACAGGTGTAACGATGCTAAACTGGGTTGACTTTGCTATCGTCGGCCTGTTCGCGGCCGCGCTAATACTGGAAGTGAAGAGAGGATTCGGAAGGGCGATATTCGACTTCGCAGCCCTTCTGGTAGCGGTTAAATTCACGCCCACGCTTGCGGACCGGCTGTCTCACGCGCTACAGTTCGCGGCCAAGCCCTCGACTAACGAAGCCGCGATCTACCTGGTATTGTTCTTCATCATCGGCGGAGCGCTGGTCTTCCTGGGCAAGCTGCTATACGACACGACGCTGATATCCGCTGAGACATTCGACGCGCTGCTCGGCGGCATGTTCGGCATAGGCATAGCCATTATTCTGTGCCATGCGTTCGTGCGCACTATCGCACTGAGCGCAGGATCGCTGAGCGTTCCGCCGGCGGTTATCATCCAGTCGGCGTTCGGAACCGAATTCCTCAACTTCGAATCGTATCACCGCCTGCTCGAAGTCCTGTATAACTTCCACCGCGTGGACTAGGCCCTCAAATTACGCATTACGCGTTACGCAATACGTATCGGATCAAGAGCCCACTAACTAGTGCCCATGCAACTTGATACGCCGCACTCCGGCCCAGGGTTGTCCCGAGTACGGGATCCCGCTCCGGCGGGAAAAACACCTGGGCTACACGCGGGCAAAGTCCTGCCGGACTGGAAGGACTTTAACCCGGAGGGTTTTGCTCGAAGGTAGCCCAGGAATTCATTCCTGGGGATTCTAGGCCATACAAGTTGTATGGGCACTAGCAAATCCCCGCTCGTATCGGGCCACAAGGCCTGAAATCCCCATGCGCCTGCAGTCCTACTCACCGCACGCACATTTTTCGTCAAAATCCTTCTCAAACGCTATTGCCATTTTCCGGTACGCTGGTGTATAATAGCGCGGGTGACGCTCTATGGATGACGAACTTGCGAAAATAGACATCCTGCGTGACAGATTCAAGATCGGCTATGAAGAGGCCCGGGACGTGCTGAATGCGGCGTCGGGCGACGTGATCGAGGCGCTGGCCACACTCGAGAAAAACCAGCCGCCGGCGGACCGCGCAGACCTCCTGGCGCTCGGCGCTGAGATGGCCGGCGAGGTGCAGAAGCTTACAAGCAACGGACCCATTAAGAGATTAAGAGTAAAATACGGAAACAAGCTCATCACCGAAACACCGGTAGCACTCACGGCTGCCGCGGCGCTCGCCGTCGGAGTCGCTGCGATACTCATCAGTAAATTGATAATCGAAGTGGACAAAGGCGAAGAAGGGGCTGCCAGTTGAAGTACCTCGAAAAGGGTTTAGCGCCACAGAGGCATACAGAGTTTGAGAACCTGTCCGACGCGCAGGTGATCGAGCTGGCCCAGGCAGGTATCGAAGGGGCTGCCGAATTCTTGCTGTATAAATACAGAAACCTGGTCCGAAACAAGGTCCGCTCGTACTTTCTAATCGGCGCTGAGAAAGAAGACCTGCTGCAGGTTGGCATGATAGGCTTGTGGCAGGCGATAGTGGACTACCGTGCGGACAAGGCTATCTCATTTCCGGCGTTTGCCAGGATCTGCATCCAGCGCCACATAATCACCGCCATAAAAACGGCGACCCGCCAGAAGCAAATCCCGCTAAATACCTCACTTTCCCTGGAGTCGTCCCCGGATGAATCGAGCCCGGAGTGGACGCTCGCCGAGATACTTACGTCCGAGGAAACGGTGGATCCGGAGGAGCTCATGCTGAAGAGAGAGGACTCGGAGATGCTGCAGGGGATGCTCCAGCAGATGCTGAGCGACTTCGAGTGGCAAGTGCTTGCCGGCTATAGAGTGGGCAAATCGTACCGGGAGATAGCCTCCGAGCTTCAATGCAAGACAAAATCAGTGGATAACGCCCTCGCCCGCATAAAGCGCAAGGTATCCAACACCCCGCTTGAAATACTGGGCGGGTAACCGCCGTTCGCCGCAGCCGATATTCACAACAATCCCTTATCGGCGGGAGCGTCCGGGCGGTTTGCAAACCTTACCGGCCATGAAGAAAAAACTTTCGCCAGCGTTGCGACAAATTGTGGAAACCGCCGCCCTAACGGCGGTGATCTTCGTCTTCCTGGTGACCTTTGTAATTCAGGGCTACAAGGTCTACGGGAGCTGCATGGAGCCCAATCTCTACACAGGCGAGCGGCTGCTGGGGAATAAGTTCGTATACCATTTCGAGAAGCCGGCCCGCGGAGACGTTGTGGTCTTCAGATATCCTCCCAACCCGCATAAGGTCTTTATCAAACGAGTCATCGGCCTTCCGGGCGAAACCGTCGAGATACACAAAGGCAAAGTACACATAAACGGGCACAGGATAGACGAGCATATATACGTGAGGAACGTCCCGCACGGTGATTTTCCGCGGCAGAAGATTCCGGAAAGTCACATCTTCGTGCTCGGCGACAACCGCGACGAAAGCAACGACAGCCGGAGCTGGGGAGTGCTGCCGCTGGACAACATCCAGGCGAAGGCGTGGGTCCGCTATTGGCCGTTCTCTCGGCTGGCGATGTTCCGCTAACAACCACCGACCTCAATGCCCGGCCCTGAAAAACCGGTTTGCCAGGGACAGTCCCGCCCGAGGCGCAGGCACCGCGGCGCGACGAGGAAATCGAGAATGTCTGAAACACCCACCGCAAACATCCGCATCCAGCAAGAGGAGCTCGAGCGCAAAAGCCTTTCGCCCTATGCCAAATTGAGCGCAGAATCGGCGGGACGCGCAAAGCCCGAAGACAAGTGCCCTATACGCACCGATTTCCAGCGCGACAGGGACAGAATCATCCATTGCAAGGCATTCCGCCGGCTGAAGCATAAGACGCAGGTCTTCATTGACCCCGAAGAGGATCACTACCGCACGCGCTTGACCCACACCCTGGAAGTCGCCCAGATCGCCAGGACAATCGCGCGGGCCTTGAGGTTAAACGAGGATTTGACAGAGGCGATCGCGCTCGGGCACGATTTGGGCCACACCCCATTCGGCCATGCGGGTGAGGAGGCGCTGGATGAGGTTTACCGGGAGTATGCGCCGGGGGCGTCCTTTCGGCACAGCGAGCAAAGTCTGCGGGTTGCGGACGTCCTCGAGCGGGACGGGTGCGGCCTGAACCTCACCCTGGAGGTACGCGAGGGAATCCTTCATCACGCGAAGGGCAGCGAAGACCTGGTTTTCGACGGCTCGGAGACAAACGTAACCCTGGAAGGCCGGGCTGTCCGAGTCGCCGACCGGATCGCCTACATCAATCACGATATAGATGATGCTATAAGGGCCGGCGTCCTCTCCGAATCCGACCTGCCTGCGGATTGCGTTTCTGTGCTGGGACGCGGGCATTCGGAGCGCATCGCCACTATGGTCATTAATCTGGTGGAGCGCAGCCGGGATAAGCCGGACCTTCACATGAGTCCGGAGGTAACCAGTGCAACAAACCGGCTGAAGGATTTCCTGTTCGAGCGCGTGTATGGAACCACCGCCGTCGGCCCGCGCGTGGAGGAACTGCGGAAGGCCGCACGCTTGGTAAAGGAGCTTTTCAGGCTCTATGTAGAGCGCCCCGAGCTGCTGCCCGGGCGTCCATACACCGCAGGCGAAACCGTGGAACAGAATGCGCGGGCGGCATGCGACTTCATCGCCGGCATGACCGATCGGTATGCCCTGCGGCGATATGCCGAGCACTTTATCCCGCAGGCATGGGAAACCTTCTGAAACCGGAACGCGCAAGGTTCCAAACCGCGTCCTGCGATAGGCGCGGATTTCTGCTATAATTTAAGAGAGAATAGGATACCTTGAGGGTTTTGGTGGATCCCCGGTGGATCGGGCCAAAGCCCTTTTGGCGTTGCTCCCGGATTTGGAACTATGAGCCTCGCGAATCTCCTACAAGCGCTGAGGGAATTCCCTCAGCTTCAAGAGCTGCATCGCTGCCTGGAGCAGGGCGACCGTGCGATCCAGATCGAGGGGCTGACGGTAGCCGCAAAGAGCGTCCTCGCCGCCGCGCTCCACGATGCCCTGCGCCGGCCGCTCCTGCTGGTCACATATAACTACGAACAGGCCGAGCGGCTGTATGAGGATATGGCCGCACTCGGCATCGGGGATCTCCTGCTCGTCCCGCCTGCGGACAGCATGATTTACCAGGAAGGGGATACGGACTTCGACGCCATCGGCGGGCGGCTGTCGGCGCTGGCGCACCTCCAGGACGGCAAACCGGTTATCGTGGTCGCTCCGATCGCCGCCGCGCTCCAACGAACTATCCCGCCCGATGTTCTAGCGGCGCACCGACTGCGGATAGAGAGGTCGCAGGAGCTAAATCTCGAGAAGTGCAGCCTGCGCCTGGTGGAGCTTGGATACGAGCGCGTTGATATGGTTGAGCGCCAGGGAGAGTTCAGCCGGCGCGGCGGGATTCTGGATATCTTCCCATCGACAGCAAACGCGCCAATCAGGATCGAGCTCTTCGGCGACGAAGTTGAGAGCATACGCTCCTTCGATGTCGAGTCGCAGAGGTCGAGCGCGGAGAGCGAATCCGCGGAAGTAGCCCCTGCGCGCGAGCTTCTTCTCGACAGAGACAGGGCCGATGCAGCGGCGCAGGCTCTCTCCGATCTGCTCGATGCCGAGTGCGCCCGGCTGGAGAAAGACGCCGCCGACAGGCTCAGGAGCAAGGTAGAGGACGACATCGCCCGCACGCGCAACCTGGCGTACTTCGACGGCATCGAGTACTACTTCCCCGTCGTCTATCCGCAGGAATTCTCGCTTTTGGACTATCTTCCGCCGAGCGCAGTGGTTATCCTGGACGAGCCGCACCAGATCAAGTCGCACTGGGAGCAGCTTCACAAGGAGCTCCTCGAATCCCTGCACGCGCGAATCGCCAGGGGGGATGCGCTTTCGCTTCCATCGGATCACGTGATTCCCTTCGACAAGGCCGCGAGCCGACTTCGGGACAGGCGCTCGAATGTGCTTCTCTCGCTGCTGCCAAGGCCGGCGCCCTGGATGCAGGTTGATCGAAACATCGCAATCCCGGCGGCGCCGATGGATTCCTTCGGCGGGCAAATCGAGCTGCTCGTGGAGCAACTCAGAACCTGGCTGTCGAACGACTGCCGCATTGTGATCGTCACAAACCAGTCCAATCGGGTCGTAGAGCTGCTCGGCGAGAATCGGCTCTCCGCATCGCCGCTCGCGGAGCTATCCGGCAGGGACGGCGCCGGCATCTACATCGCGGACGGGACGCTCCGCTCCGGCTTCAAGCTCCATGATGCCGGGCTGATGCTCCTCACGGACGGCGAGATGTTCGGATTCAGCAAGCTTCGCCGGCCAAGAAGGCCGTTCAGGAAGGGCCTGGCAATCTCGTCCCTGCTCGAGCTTCGAGAGGGCGACTATGTAGTCCATATCAACCACGGGATCGGGCGCTACCGGGGACTCACCAAGTTGTCCGGGCCCGGTGGGGAGAGAGATTACCTGCTGCTGGAGTATGCCGGCACGGACAAGCTGTACGTGCCCGTGGACCAGATTGACCGCGTGCAGAAGTACATCGGGGCGGACGGCGGAGAGCCGACCTTGCACAAGCTCGGCGGCTCCGAGTGGGCCAGAACCACCAAGCGGGTAAAGCAGTCCGTCCGCGAGATGGCGAAGGAGCTCCTCGAACTGTATGCAAGCCGCCAGACCCTCGACGGATACGGCTTTGCTCCCGATACCCCCTGGCAGCAGGAGCTGGAGTCCGCCTTCCAGTACGAGGAGACGCCCGACCAGTTCGAAGCCATCCAGGATGTGAAGCGTGATCTCGAATCGCCGAAGCCGATGGACCGCCTGCTCTGCGGGGATGTCGGCTATGGAAAGACCGAAGTCGCCATCCGCGCGGCCTTCAAAGTGGTGAATGACAGCAAGCAGGCGGCGGTGCTGGCGCCGACCACAGTCCTCGTCCAGCAGCACTTCAACACCTTCTCCGAAAGGCTTGCCGCGTATCCCGTGAATATCGCCATGCTCAGCCGCTTCAAGAGCCGGGCCGAGCAGAAGAAAATCGTCGAGGGCCTCCGAACCGGCGAGGTGGACGTCGTCATCGGCACGCACCGCCTGCTTTCGAAGGATATCGAGTTCCGGGATCTCGGCCTTGTCGTCGTGGATGAGGAGCAGCGGTTCGGCGTCGCTCACAAGGAGCGGCTTAAGCAGCTTCGGAAGACGGTGGACGTCCTCACCCTGACGGCGACACCAATTCCGCGAACCCTGCATATGTCCCTTTCGGGCATACGCGACATGAGCTTGATGAACGATCCGCCTGAGGGACGCACTGCGATCAAGACCTACTGCCGCGAGTATGACGACGAGCTTGTCAGGGACGCCATTCTCCGGGAGCTGGACCGCGATGGGCAGGTCTATTTCGTGCACAACCGGGTGGAGAACATCGAGCACGTGGCGGATCATCTGCGCCGGCTCGTGCCTTATGCGAGAATGGAGGTGGGCCACGGCCAGATGGCGGAGGACGATCTGGAGCGCGTGATGCTCGGCTTCTACGAGCACCGGTCCGACGTGCTGGTGTGTACGACCATCATTGAAAGCGGCCTGGACATCCCGAACGTCAACACAATTATCGTGAACAACGCGGATAAGATGGGGCTGGCGCAGCTTTACCAGCTCAGGGGCCGGGTTGGCCGCTCCAACCGACAGGCTTATGCGTATCTGCTGTACCATGCAGGCCGGATCGTGACGGACACAGCGGAAAAGAGGCTGCAGGCAATCAAGGAGTTCACCGATCTCGGCTCGGGCTTTCGGATCGCGCTCAGGGACCTCGAAATCCGGGGCGCGGGCAACCTGCTCGGGCCTGAGCAGCACGGCCACATGGCCGCGGTAGGCTTCGATATGTACTGCCAGCTTCTCTCCGACGCAATTCAGGAGCTGAAAGGCGAGGAGCCCGCCTCAGGCGGGTTCGAGCTTCCGCCGGTGGACCTGCCGATGGACGCGTTCATACCTACGGACTACATCCCCACGGAGAGCCAGCGCCTGGCGTTTTACAAGAAGATGACCGCCGTCCGCGATGAGAACGATGTGGATCAGCTCGCGGACGAGTTCCATGACAGATTCGGCGATCTGCCGAAGCCCGTTTCCAACTCGCTCGATATACTGAAGCTGCGGCTGAAGGCATCCCGCACCGGTGTCGCCTCGATTTCCAGCGACAGGCGCCAGGTCGTCATCAAGTTCGGCGCGGGCATCAGGCTGGCCGCGGATGTGGCAATCGAGCTGCGCAAGCGGTTCGCCGGCGGCGTCTTCATGCCGGACAAAGTGATCGCCGACGGAAGGCTGCCGGACCTCCTGAACCGGCTCAACGACATCCTGGACGCGCTCCCGGAAGCCCTCGAGGACTCGAAGGCGGTCTATCTGGCGAGATTGTAATACCAATTCCGGGAGACTCCGATATAAGACTGGAACGGGAGGGCGAAGCTCCTGCTGAGCCGCTTCTTGTGGACTGCTAATCACAGGAAGTGCTATAATGACTGCCAACTAAAGACTTGCCAGGCATGTCAGATGGTGTCCTAAATGCACCAGTGAGGAATTGGCAAGCGAATTAGGAGACGTCAGTGAGGAATACCGGGGATGCATACCAGCCCCAGCTTGGGATTGACGACCCATTTGTAAATAAGGGCCTCTTCGCCGATAATTTCTTGAAAGAGCGCCTCTCAGACTTGCCTGAGTGGACGGCTACTGACCGCCTTGATGAATCCCTCCGTGCGATTCAGAGCTTGTATCGTGAGAAAGCTGCCCGTCTGTCCCGCAGCAGCGAGCCCCAGACCGAACGTGAATTCATTCGCCCGATCCTCGATATCCTCTGGGGTGAGGAGGGACCCGGAGATTGCTATGAGGTCCAGTCTGCTCTGCCAAACGTAGATTCCCATCGCTGGCCCGATTTTGCGTTCTTCCGCTCTGCCGTTGATCGTCAGAGCGCAAAGCCGCTAGAGGGGACGCTTGAGTATTGGCATGACGCGCCGTGCCTTGGGGACGCGAAGAAGTGGTCAGGCTCGCTCGATAAACAACGCGGTGTGGCCGAAAACCCGTCCACCCAGATAGTCAACTATCTCTATCGCTCCAGAGTCCGATGGGGCATCCTGACGAACGGGCGCGTCTGGAGGCTCTACGAGCGCGAGAAGTCCAGCCCTGGAGGCGTGTACTACGAAGTCAATCTCGAAGACATACTTCGGCGTGGCGACATACGGGCGTTCAGGTACTTCTACCTCTTCTTCCGCAGGCAGGCGTTCTTGCTGGATGATACGGGCACAACGTTCGTCGAAAAGGTGTTTCAGGGGAGTGTGGACTATGCCGCCGAAGTAGGAAACCGCCTTAAGGATTCGGTGTACGATGCCCTGCGCCTGCTTATGAACGGCTTTTTCGAGCATCCGGCCAACGAGGTTGGCCGCGCGGATGCCGAGATCGTGAAGCTCGTTCACGCGAATTCTCTTATCGTCCTCTATCGCCTGCTCTTTCTGCTCTATGCAGAGGATAAGGGCCTACTACCTCTAGGTAACGAGGTCTACTGCGACTACAGCCTGAAGCGGTTGCATCAGGGAATCAACCAGCGTTTACGCGCCGGACGGGCGTACCTGCCTGCCGAACACCGGTACTGGCCGGAACTGATGGAGCTTTTTGAGTTGATTGACAACGGGTTGCCCCATGAAGGTCGGCTCATAATCCCGGCGTACAACGGCGGCTTGTTCAGTCCCTCAAAGTACCCTCATATCGCACATACGCCGCAGGCGGGCACGGGGCGCTGGGAAATTGGCGACCATCGGCTGGCTGAAGTGATAGACATGCTCGCCTATTGCCGGGAGAAATGGGACCAACCGGGCGATCAGGATATTGATTACAAGACTTTGGATGTTCAGCATCTCGGAAGCATCTACGAGAGCTTGCTGGAACTCCAGCCTCACGTTGCCGATGAGCCTATGGTAGAGGTCTTGGAGGACGGCAAGTCTACCTTCAAACCCCGCGGGGAGGTAACTGAGCCGCGTCCGATCCGGCGTCAGACGCCGCGGTCAATCGCAGAGGGCGAGGTCTATCTGCTCACGAACCGTGGGGAGCGCAAGGCCACAGGGAGCTACTACACGCCGAAGTACATCGTGGATTATATCGTGGAGAACACCACCGGCCCGCTGGCTGATGAAGCGGCGAAGCGGGTTGGGGAACTGCGCCCGGAGGTGGACAAAGAGATCAAGAGGCTGGAGAGAAGCCGGAAGGAGTGGATGCAGCAGGCTGAGGCGGGCGACCGCGATGAGGCAGAACGGCATATCGCTGATCTCGATAAGGCCATCGAGGAGCGGAAACGCCGACTGCTCGAACCCTATCTGTCTCTCAAGGTTCTCGACCCCGCGATGGGCAGCGGGCACTTCCTGGTCGGAGCGGCGGATTTTCTGAGCCTGGCGATGGCGACTGACCCGAACCTGCTGCCGCCCGAAACGGCTGACAGCGAAGATCCCCAGGCCTTTTACAAGCGGCTCGTCGTCGAGCACTGCCTGTACGGCGTTGACTTGAACCCGCTCGCCGTCGAACTTGCGAAGCTCTCGCTCTGGCTGCACACAGTCAGCAAGGACAAAGCCCTCTCCTTCCTCGATCATCATCTGCGCTGTGGCAATAGCCTGATCGGAGCACGAATCGAGGACCTAAATAAGGAGCCGCCGCACTTTGATGAACGAGGCCGATTGCGTTACACTGTGGGCAAGTATGTGCCTATATGGGAAGTTCTGTCGGCCACGCACCTGCAATATTTCCTCGATACTTTCCGCAAGATTGTGGAAACGCCAACAGGCGATGCCGAAACCGAGCGAATTAAGGACGGCTGGTATCGAGAGATGGACGCGAGGCGTGACAAGTTCCGTGCGGTAGCCAACTGCTGGCTTGCCTCGTACTTCGGCGTGCTCGTAACCCCACACCAATACCAGCATGCGGTTGAAGCCCTACGCGGCACAGATGATGATTGGCGAGCGCTTACAAAGGCGAAATGGTTCGAGAAGGCTCAGAAAGTCGCCCGCGACAGGATGTTCTTCCACTGGGAACTTGAATTCCCCGAAGCCTTCTTCGAAGCACATGGCTTCAAACCGGAAGAGGCACGCGGATTCGATGTTGTCATCGGAAATCCGCCCTATGGTGCTAGGTTTGATCACTTAGAGTCAGTGCTTCTTCGCATTCGGTATCCTCACATATCATACAGAACTGAATCTTACGTGGGTTTTATGGAAATGGCTTGCGGATTATGTCGCATGCATGGCAGGTCTTCGATGATTGTTCCGGACAATTGGATGTACTTGGACTTTACGGAGGGTCTGCGTAAAGGATTGATGGCTATCGGCGCAGTCGAACGCGCAGTCGCTCTACCAGCAGGCGTGTTTCCAGATGCAACCGTTGATACCAGCATCTATGTCCATTCCACCTTGCCAGGAGATGCGGAACGGCCACCTGTGTATACGGTAGCTGTTCCCAAGTGCTCTAAGGAGGGCCCCATTCAAGATCAGTTGGGGATGCCCCTTCCAGTATCGGATTGGGAGACCTGGCCTCAAACTATCTTGAATCCTTATCTCTCAGCGAAGGAACGCCGTTTGGTATCACGCTGCCGGGATAGTTCTGTCGACCTCCGAGAGGTAGCCACTGTCAACTACGGACTCAAAGCGTACCAGATAGGCAAAGGAAAACCGAAACAGACAGCCGAGGTTGTTGAGAGTAAACCCTTCACATCTCGGTTACGCCTTTCTCCCGAGTTTCACCCATTCCTAGAGGGTTCTGAGATTCTTCGCTTTGAATGCACATGGGATGGCGACAACTGGATAACCTGGGGCGAATGGCTGGCGGAGCCAAGGCGAATAGAGCTGTTTCAGGTCCCACGATTGCTCTTCCGCAAAGTAGTTGGCAACCGCCTTGTAGGGACTAGGGTCGACGAACTTATGTTTTCTAACACGCTTCTGTACGTCATACGCCCAGCTTCAGCCAACCAATGGTCCGCTTCTGCCCTCCTTGCAGTCCTAAACAGCAGTCTCATTGGTTTCTGCTTTAGATCAATATTCGCCATCCGCCCTGACGACACGTTCCCACAGATACTGCTGGATGATCTCCAAGGCTTGCCGATCCGCCGCACTGCCTTCACGACCCCGCCGGACGAGCGGGAGCGGCTCGTCATAGAGGGTAAACAGCTCTGCGATAACTATATCTCGGCTGGGGATAGCACGCGGACCCTCGAATTTGTACAAGAACAATTAGCGCACACGCCCGAACGCGCGGATGTGGTGCACGATCTTCTGGCTCACCTTGCGGAGCGGATGATCGCGATGAACAAGGAAAAGCAGGCGGAGATCAAGGGCTTCCTTATGTGGCTTGAGCGTTACATCGGCGCGGAGATAGGGTCCCTGGGCGGCAAGACAAAGATCAAAGAATACCACGACGGCGATTTCCAGTCGCTGCTCAACACACTGTGCCAGAACAGGCGCAAGCTCGCCATAAATCCGGAAACCCGTACCGCCCAGGAAGAAATCGAGCGCGAGTTCAATACCGGCATGGCAAAACTAACGCCTCTCAAGGAGAAGATAGCCGCCACCGACCGCCTGATAGATCTCATAGTGTATCGGCTGTACGGACTCACCGACGAGGAGATCAAGATTGTGGAGGGTGAGCAGAACGAACCAGCAGGCGTGGTATAATGGAGCCGCCTACGGGCGCAAAGGGGAATCTGCTATGGGCGCAAAGAGACGGATACTCGACGAGATAGTCGAGCGCATCCTGGAAACCGGCCGGCCTCAGCGCATCATTCTGTTCGGAAGCCGGGCGAGAGGAACGGCGCGCCCGGACAGCGATTTCGACCTGCTCGTTATCAAAGAGTCCGAGGAGCCTCGCTACCGCCGCTCCGCCCCTCTGTATACCAGGTTGGCCGACTTGCCTGTCGAGGTCGAGATAATGGTCTACACACCGGAAGAGATATCGGCGTGGAGCAATGTTCCAGAGGCTTTTGTCACCACCGCCATTCGTGAGGGAAAGGTACTGTATGAAGGACAAAGCTGAGCTCGTCAAGGGCTGGCTGCGAAAAGCGCAAAGCGATATCACAGCCATGGACGCCTCCCTGGAGGCTGGCGCGCTCGATGCAGCCTGTTTCCATGCCCAGCAGTCGGCTGAGAAGTACCTGAAAGCATTCCTGATTCAGGCCGGCGTAGATTCTCCCTTCACGCATAACCTTGCCAAACTTGCGGAACTTTGCGCAGGTATAGATGCTTCGTTCCGCTCCCTGATTTCCGTGGTTGAATCGCTTACACCTTATGCAGTCGAGATGAGGTACGACAGCGAGTTCTGGCCCGACGAGGAGGTTGCCCGTGACGCCCGGTCGCGCGCCTTGGCCGTCAGGGATTTTGTGCTTCGCCGATTGCCGGGTTCATAGCCTGGATTGGACGGCATCATGCCTAAAGTCGTAGTCATCGGCGGTGGGGCGGGCGGGATTCCGGCGGCGGGACGGGCTGCCGAATGCGGCGCGAGGGTTATGCTCCTCGAGCGGAACAGCGTCCTCGGCCGGAAGCTCCGCATCACCGGCAAAGGCCGCGGCAACGTCACGAATACCGCCGGCCTGGGCGAGTTCATCGCCGCATTCGGCCCGAACGGCAAGTTCCTCTATGGCGCGTTCTCCCGCTTCTCCAATCAGGACTTGATTGGTCTGCTCGAGCGGCTCGGCGTGCCTACCAAAATCGAGCGCGGCGGCCGCGTTTTCCCGGCATCCGACCGCGCGGCTGATGTGGCAGCGGCATTCGAGGCATGGCTGCGCGGGCTGAAAGTGGATATACGGACCGGCGTCAGGGCACAGGGATTGGAGTGGGAGGATGGTGCGCTTGAACGTCGAACTTTGAACGGAAATCCGCAATCCTCCTTCGCCAAGGCTTCGGAGGACAAGTCTGCAATCCGCAATCCGAAATTGAGGATCACCGGCGTGCGGGTATTCTCCGGCGTGATTCCCGCGGACGCGGTGGTACTGGCGACCGGCGGCATCACGTATCCCAGGACCGGCTCGACGGGCGACGGCTACCGGATGGCGGCGGAGGTCGGCCACACCATTATCCCGCCTGCTCCCTCGCTTTCCGCGCTGGAGATTAAAGAGCCGTGGGTATCAGACCTGCAGGGGCTGAGCCTGAAGAATGTCTCGGCGGCGCTCTACGCCGGTGGTAAGAAGGTCGGCAGGGAGTTCGGCGAGATGCTATTCACCCATTTCGGCGTCTCCGGGCCGATAATCCTCACCCTCAGCAAGACATACGCGAAGTTGGAAGACAAGGCCAAAGTCGAGCTTTCGATCAACCTGAAGCCCGCGTTGAGCCGGAAGCAGCTAGACGAGCGGCTGATAAGGGATTTCACCCAGGCGAGATACTTCAAAAACTACCTGCCGGAGCTTCTTCCCCGAACCCTGATACCGGTTTTCATGCGGCTGAGCGACATTCCGCCCGATACGCCGGTGAACAAGATTACGGGCGTGCAGAGAAAGCGCATAATCGGCCTGCTGCTCGACTTCCGCCTGAGGGTCGAAGGCGCCAGGGCTGCGGACGAGGCGATCGTGACCGCCGGGGGCGTCTCGATCAAGGAAATTGACCCGCGGACAATGGAATCGAAGCTCGTGCGCGGCCTGTACTTCGCCGGCGAGGTGATAGATATAGACGCGGTGACCGGCGGCTACAACCTGCAGGCGGCATTCTCCACAGGCTGGGTCGCCGGGGAGAACACGGCGCGTGGATCCGGCAAAGCTCCGAGCTGAGTCTGACCAGGCTATCGAAGCGTAGAATTCGCACATCCAGTGCCGAAAACGCCATTCCCAGCCTAAATCCACATCCGGCTCGGTCAAATTCCGCGGCCCATGCTCTTCATGTATGAAGTTATGTTGACCCTCTCCGTCACCTGTGTTATACTTTGCTGAGCGGGCAACAATCTCGGCCGCTGGTTTCACTCCGCTTCGCATCCAGGTAGGGGACCGCCGTGGACTGGTTCGAACGATTCGGCAACATGAGCAGTGTTTCGCTGCCAATAGCAGTCGTGGATGTGCTGGTGGTCGCCTTCGTCATCTACAAGCTGATAATGCTTGTGAAGGGCACCCGCGCGTGGCAGATCGCGTTGGGCCTGGGGGTATTCTTCCTATTCGTATTCATAAGCGATCAACTGCATCTGCGGGCGCTGAACTGGCTTCTCCACATCTTCCTTCCATTAGGCCCTGTGGCTCTGGTGATCCTCTTCTACCCCGAGCTGCGACACGCGCTCGAGGAGATCGGCCGGTTGAAGTTCCTGGGCCGCGGACTGATCGCGCTGGGGCGAGAGGATATCACCAACATGGTGAACCAGTTGACAAAGGTTGTCGCCGACATGTCCGAATCGAAAATCGGCGCCTTGATTGCCATAGAGCGCGAGGCCGGGTTGGACAACATCATCGAAAGCGGGAGCCGCATGGATGCGCTGGTGTCCGCCGAGTTGCTGCGGACGATATTCCACCCCGGCAGTCCGCTCCACGACGGCGCAGCGATCATCAGGGGCAATAGAATCGTGGCCGCAAGCTGCACGCTGCCCCTTAGCGACAGCCCGAGGTTGGGCACGATGATCCACACCAGGCACAAGGCGGCCCTCGGAGTATCTGAGCAAAGCGATGCAGTGGTACTCATTGTTTCCGAAGAGACCGGGATGATCTCGCTGTCCGTCGAAGGCACACTGCTTAGAGGTCTGCAACCGGAGATGGTTCGCAGCAAGCTGCTCGATCTCCTGCAGGTGGAAGAGACACGCGAAGGAGTGCTCCAGATTCGCCGGACTATGTCGAGCGCCTTTTCCCGAATGCGGCCCGGCGGCTCATCGGAGCGGGAGACAAAGCATTGAGACGGAATATCGGGTACAAGTTGCTCGCGCTGGCGATTGCGATAATCATCTGGTTCTATGCGAACGAGGGGCAGAACCCGCGCGCTTCTGTAGAGTTGAGGCATCTACCGCTGGTGGTGCGCGAAATCGAGCCCGATTGCGTGGTCGCTGCCGCCCCGAAGACGGTGAACGTGCGGCTGGAAGGCGCACGCGCCTATATCAACTCCGTCACCGACCGACCGGATACCATTACTGCGTATGTGGATCTGGCAGGCAGAACCGCAGGCCGGTACACTGTGCCGGTAATAGTGACGCCGCCCGCAGGCTTCGCAGGCCTGGTCAGCGCTACCCCCGTGCCCCGCGAGGTATCCGTCGTCCTGAAAGAGAAAGCCCCTCAGGGCACGACGGAGCATCGGAACTCGGAAGATTCCCACTGAGGACGTACCGGCAACGTCCTACTTGAAATCCAGGATTTCCGCCTTCAGGGCGCCCATTGTTTTCACTATGTCGAACATGGCTGTGGCATCCCCTTCGGCAAGCTTGATGTGGGTGGCGTCTACGAAGTTCGAGGAGAGCGTGGGATCAACCGGAATCCACTCGCCGACGAAGCTCTCAGCCCAGGCGTGGTAGTAGAATCCATCCTTCCAGTAAACAAGTCCTGCCACGAGCTTTGTCGGGACTCCGACGGCCCGAGCCAGCGCCGCATATAGGACGGCGTAGTCGCGGCAGACGCCGGTCTTCGCGTGGAGCACGTCCACCGACGACCGTATGATGCCTATATCGCCCCTTGGCGCCATGTTGCTGTTGACCCAGGCTCGCAGGCGCGAAGTGACCGTGCAGGTGTTCTTCTCATCACCCGCGATCTTCCTGGCGAGTGCGGCGATCTCCGAGTTCGCGGGCTGTACATACGGGCTTTCGGCCAGGAATTCCTTCATTCCCGCGTCCCGGATCGGCAGCGAAACAGCCCTTGATGAATCGGGCTCCGACGCGGCAATCTCATACTCCGCGACCGGCTTTTCTCCGCCCGAGTACCCCACCTTCTGCCGTCCGTCGCTGACGACGAGGGTCCCATCCCTCAGACCCAAGAGGCGAAGCTTCATGTACTTTGCTTGTCGAGGGTTGGGGATCTCAGTGGCCGTCGGAGCCGACGTCATTACGGCGAGATCGGAAGGCGGGACGTAGTTGCCAGCCCGCGGCTCGATAGATTGGGCTACCTCCTTCGGCTCGCGCAACATGATAATCCCCATGAGCGCCACAACCTTCAACAAGTCGCCTTTCTCGTTCTGCCAGCAGGTAATTTCGCCCAGAGGAGTTACAGTTTTGATAACGAATGCTTGATGTGCTTCCTCCCCCAGCTTGAGTTCCTCCCGCCGGAGAACCTCCGTCTGGAGATCGTCGAGGCTCAAGGTCAGCGGATTGAACCATTTGAGGCTCAGCTTGTCGCCGACCTTCAGCTTCACCGTGGGCGGAAGGAAGGTATCGTCGCCCACAATCTTGCTGCCCGCGGGTATGGGAATCCTTCTGGCGCTTTTTGTTCCCGCCGAAGTGACCTCGGCCACAATTTCCTCGGCGCGGAAAACGGCGGTGACTGTGGTCGTGTGGCCGGCGGATGACATCTTGAACATCTGATACACAGGCTCAAAGTTCTTGTTGAGATGGACGGCGGCGTCGAGGGTCTGCTCGACCTCCACGCCGAGCGCCAGCAGGCGAACTACACTCGCGCTGTCCAGCCGGTAGCCCGGCTTCCCCTGGAAGGTTTCCCTGTCGATGAGGAATCTGGCATACCCGATCTTGGCCTGGCCGAGGTAGAGGCCCATCCAGGTCTCGCTCGGTATTTCCTGGGCGGCGGCAGGTATGCTTATCAGAACGGCAGCCAAGGCAAGCGCGGCAGCCGCTTTAAATCTATTGCTCATTTTTCACCCTTGGAGGCAATGTCTCTGGATTGCAATGCCGTTTACTCCCCTCTGGCAACTCGAAGGCGAACCAGCGCTCGCTCGAGGGCTGCTTCAGCGCGAGTATGGTCAATGCCTGTGGCACGAAAGCGCAGGCGTTCCTCCGCGCGCCTTTTAGCTTCTTCAGCGCGGGCGATGTCAATCTCCTCCGCGCGCTCGGCCGTGTCCGCCAGTATCCGAACGGTGTTCTTTCGGACCTCCATAAAGCCGCCGGATGTGGCCAGGCGTGTTACTTCACCCTCGGCATCCCGAATCCAGATTTCGCCGACGGTAAGCTCAGCCATCAGCGGGGCATGGTCAGCCAGCACGCCAAGCGAGCCCTCCACGGCGGGCGCTACAATCGAGACAGCGTCCTGGGACAGAACGACGCCCTCCGGGGTCACGATTTCGACTTCGAATATCTTCTCAGGCATACCATTATTGTGGGTTTCAAGTTCCAGTCTCCAGGTTCCAAGTTCTCACAACAGGCTAACCTGAAACTTGAAACTTGAAACCCAAAGCGCCTCTATGCTGCCGCCTTCATCTGCTCGGCTTTCTCGAGCGCTTCATCTATGCCGCCGACCATGTAGAATGCCTGCTCAGGAATGCCGTCGTGCTTACCCTCGACTACCTCCTTGAAGCCGCGAATCGTCTCCTTTAGCGGCACATAGCGACCTTGAAGGCCGGTAAACTGCTCCGCCACGAAGTTCGGCTGCGAGAGGAAGAGCTGGATCTTCCTCGCGCGGGCGACAGTCAGCTTGTCCTCGTCCGAGAGCTCGTCTATGCCGAGGATTGCAATGATATCCTGAAGCTCCCTATACCTCTGGAGAGTCGCCTGTACCCGGCGCGCCACCGCATAATGCTCTTCGCCCACTATTCTCGGATCGAGGATTCTCGATGTAGAAACCAGTGGATCAACAGCCGGGTAAATGCCCATTTCGACGATGCGACGCTCGAGGTAGGTGGTTGCATCCAGGTGGGCGAAGGTAGTCGCCGGCGCGGGGTCCGTCGGGTCGTCGGCCGGGACGTAGATGGCCTGGATGGATGTGACAGACCCCTTGGTGGTAGAGGTGATTCGCTCCTGGAGCTCTCCCATTTCCGTGCCAAGGGTCGGCTGATAACCCACTGCGGAAGGCATCCGGCCGAGCAGCGCGGAAACTTCCGAGCCAGCCTGGACGAACCGGAAGATGTTATCAATGAAAAGCAATACATCCTGGCCCAGCTCATCACGGAAGTACTCCGCCATGCAGAGGGCAGCAAGGCCGACTCTGAGCCTCGCGCCGGGCGGCTCATTCATCTGGCCGAAGACCATGGTGGTTTTGGCGATGACGCCGCTCTGTTTCATTTCGAGCCAGAGGTCGTTTCCCTCGCGTGTTCGCTCGCCTACCCCCCCGAATACCGAGACGCCGCCGTGCTCGGTCGCGATGTTCCGGATAAACTCCATGATGAGAACTGTTTTTCCCACTCCAGCGCCGCCGAAGAGTCCGATTTTGCCGCCTTTCGCATACGGGCAGAGCAGGTCAACGACCTTCAGCCCGGTCTCGAACTGCTCGGTAACCGTGCTCTGCTCCCCGAACGAGGGCGCAGGCCGGTGGATCGGGTAACGCTTCTCAGTTTCCACCGGTCCCAAGTGGTCTATCGGCTCGCCGAGCAGGTTGAAAACGCGCCCGAGGGTCTCCTTGCCCACGGGCACCGTGATCGGGCCGCCGGTATCGTATGCCTTCATCCCGCGAACGAGGCCGTCCGTGCTCGCCATTGCCACGCACCTGACGATGTCGTTGCCCAGCATCTGGGCGACCTCCGCGGTCAGGTTTATGTTCCGGCTCTCATCAACTATCTTGACCGCATTGTATATCTCAGGCAGCGCTTCCGGCGGGAATTTGCAGTCCACCACCGGGCCTATAACCTGAACTACCTGTCCTTCAGCCATGTGTACCTCCGGAGACCGCAGACTATTTCAATGCCTCTGCGCCGCCGATGATCTCGGCCAGTTCCTTTGTAATAGCGGCCTGGCGGGCACGGTTGAAATCCAGCGTCAGCCTCTCAATCATCTCGCCGGCGTTGTCAGTCGCCAGGGTCATCGCCGCCATTCGGGCGCTGTGCTCGCTCGCCAGAGATTCGAGCATCACACGGTAGACCTGTATATCCACATACCGCGGCAACAGGCTGCACAGCAGAGCTTCCGGCAGCGGCTCGAAAATATACTCCTCAGCCGGCCCGCCTCGGTGAACCTCCTGTGCCTCCGGTGGAGCGACGGGCAGAAGCTGCACATCCACCACCCTGTGCCGGACAGCGCTGAGGAACCGCGTATACACAATGCGGATTGCATCCACCTCTCGGCCCTCAAACAGATCCTGGATGGTCCGGCTGATCTGCCTGGCCTCAGCGAAATTCACTTCGGACGATGGCATAGTGAAGTTGGCGGCTATGTTATACATCCGCTTGGCGAAGAACGCCCTCGCTTTTCTGCCAACGGTGACCAATTTCACGCGGTCTCTATCGTAAGGCTGGATGATGTCCAGCACCCTGCGAGTAACATTGGTGTTATAGCCGCCCGCCATTCCGCGGTCGGAAGTGATCGCCAGGACACCGATGTTCACCGGCTCGCGCACCTCGAGAAGCGGATGGCGCACATCTCCGTTGGCTGCGGCGCTCTGCAGACGGCTCATCAGGGCAAGCATCTCATCCGCATAAGGCCTCGCCGCACGCAGCCTGGATTCGGCGCGCTGGAGGCGAGCCGCCGCCACCATCTTCAATGCCTTCGTGATCTGCTGTATATTCCGGACGGTCCTGATTCGCCGCCGGATATCGCGCATAATTGCCATAACAAGAGTATCCGGAGTATTGGAGTGGTGGAGTAATGGAGTATTGGGGACCGATTACTCCACGCATATTATGCTTTGAATTGCGCTTTGAAATCCCCTATCGCCTTTTTCAGCAGTTTCTCGGTCTCGTCGCTCAATGTCTTGGTCTTGCCAATCTGCATGCCGACGTCGGGGTATTTATCGTCCATAAACCGGTGGAACTCGCGCTCGAATTCCTTCACCTTATCAACCGGTATATCGTCGAGATAGCCTGAGTTTCCGGCATAGATTATCATTACCTGGCGCTCGACGGGCATCGGCTCGTATTGCGGCTGCTTCAGAATCTCGGTGAGCCGGCCGCCCCTTGCGAGCTGATCCTGCGTGGCCTTGTCCAGGTCCGTTGCGAACTGGGCGAATGCCAGAACCTCGCGGTACCTCGCCAGATCGAGCCTCAGCCGGCCTGCGACCTGCTTCATCGCCTTGATCTGCGCGGCGCCGCCGACCCTGGAGACCGACACGCCGACGTTGATGGCCGGGCGAATGCCCGCGTAGAAGAGATCGTTTTCCAGGAATATCTGGCCGTCCGTGATGGAGATTACGTTCGTCGGGATGTATGCGGCGATATCGCCCGCCTGGGTCTCGATCACTGGGATCGCCGTCAACGAGCCGCCGCCGAGCTCGTCGCTCAACTTCGCCGCGCGCTCGAGCAGCCTCGCGTGGAGGTAGAATACGTCCCCCGGATATGCCTCACGGCCCGGAGGACGCCTCAGCAGCAGCGAGACCTGCCTGTATGCCTGCGCGTGCTTCGAGAGGTCGTCGTAGAAAACGGCGACATGCTTTCCGTTGTCGCGGAACTCCTCACCCATGGCGCACCCAGCATACGGGGCAAGGTATTGGAGAGGAGCCGGGTCGCTCGCAGTGGCGCCGACGACGGTGGTGTACTCCATCGCCCCGAACTCCTTGAGGGTCTTTACCACCTGAGCGACCGTGGAGAGCTTCTGCCCAATCGCCACATAGATGCAGTGTACGTCGGTATCCTTCTGGTTGATAATCGTATCAACTATGATGGCGGTCTTGCCGGTCTGTCGGTCGCCGATGATAAGCTCTCTCTGCCCGCGGCCGATGGGGATCATGCTGTCAATGGCCTTCAGCCCCGTCTGGAGCGGCTCCTTCACCGGCTGGCGGTCAACGACGCTCGGCGCTCTGGATTCCACATAGCGGAACTTGTCCGTCACTATGGGGCCTTTTTCGTCGAGTGGCTGGCCCAGGGAATTGACCACGCGGCCCACCAGCGCGTCACCTACCGGTACAGACACCACCCTGCCGGTTCGTTTCGCCGTGTCGCCCTCCTTGATCTCGACGTCCGAGCCAAGGATTATGCAGCCGACGTTGTCCTCCTCGAGGTTGAAGATCATCCCGAACACGCCGCTGGGAAACTCGATCAGCTCCCCCGCCATGGCATCCCGCAGCCCATACAGGCGTGCGATTCCATCGCCCACCTGGAGGACGGTCCCCACCCCGACTTCCTCCAGCTCCTTGCGGTAGGCTTGCAGCTCTTTATTCAGGATTGATGTTACTTCCTCGGGTCTGATGTTTGTCGCCATTCAGCCACTCCGATTCTGATGCTGATGAGTGAGGAGTGACGAGTGAGGGCCTACACTTCTCACTCCTCACTTCTCACATACGCTCACTCTTTCCCCAACAACTGGTCTTTAAGGGATGCCAGGTATCCCTTCACACTCCCGTCAATCACTGTGTCGCCGATTTTGACGGTGAGCCCGCCAACGAGGGTTGGATCCTCCTCGACCTGGAGTTCGATCTTCTTTCCGGTGAACTCTTCCAGCTTCGCGCGAAGCCGGGTCCGCTCCCCGGGCGTCAGGGGGACCGCGCTCGACGCCATCGCGGGCACGATCCCTCGGAATTCGTTAGCAAGCCGCACGTATTCCCGCTCGACGTCTTCTACAATCTCCTCACGCCGCTTGTCAATCAGCAGATCGAGGAAATCCAGAGTGACCGCCTCGACCTCGCCAGCGAACACCTCCGCGGCGATCTCCTTCTTCCGCGCAGCCGGGATCAGCGGGTGCGACAGAACTTCCCGCAGGCGCGGCATGGCCTGGAGCGAGTATGTCACCAGACCCAGGTCGCTCTCGACCCTGTCAATTATGTCCGCAGACCTCGCCGCTTCGAAAATCGCGCCGGCGTATCTTCGCGCTAGGGTGGAGAGCCTCATCTGCTCGTGCCTATCCTATCTATGAAATCGCTCACGAGCTTGCGGTGCCTGGCCTCGTCGAGTGACTCCTCGATCAGCTTCCCCGCAGCCGCGAGGGAGATGTTCACCACTTCTTCCCTCAACTGGGCCAGGGCTTTCTCCCGCTCGCGCGCCAGCTCCTCTTGCCCGCGGCGAAGTATGTCCTCCGCGCGGCTCTTCGCATCCGCTAGAATGTCGTTCTTGGCGCTCTGGGCTTCCTTCACCGCAACTTGTATGCGGCCGCGCGCTTCCGCCTCTATCCCGGCCAGCCGCTTCTCGTAGTCGGCGCGAAACTCCTCGGCCTTCGCGCGCTCGCCCTCCGCGCTCTCGTACATCATCTTTATATCCTGGCTGCGAGCGCTCAGAAGAGCCAGCACCGGCCTGAACAGGAACCTCGCCAGGACGATCCACAGCAGTATGAAACCGGTGACCTGGGCCGCCATGACCTTCGGATCTATGCCCAGTTGATGAAACAATTCCGCCATAAGCCAGCCTCCAGACGCACAGGCGAGACAACAGCCGCCCTGCCGCTCGACTGCGCGCACAGCATCCTCCGCATCGGTAGCGCCGGTATCCTAGCCCCCGCGGATTATTTTCAAAACCGCCTCTGTTTCGGGCAGCTTCACCTGAAGCAAGAAGAACATCAGGAGCGCGTAAATGACCAGGGACTCGATTAGCGCCAAACCGATAATCATGGCCGTCTGGATCCTGCCGGCTGCCTCAGGCTGCCGGGCAATCCCTTCCAGCGCCGTGCTTGCCGTCCTCCCCTGGGCCATGGCCGCGGAGAGAACCGCGAGCGGCAGCCCAAACCCCACCGCCAATGCGAGCGCAACGAAGTAATTCAACTGTCAGCCTCCCTTCTGCAGACCTTGGACTTTCACCTTCAAGGAACCCGTTTTATATAAGCTCAGTGCGCTTCGTGGCCTGCGACCGCCACGGAAATGTAGATCGCAGACAGCATCGAAAAGACCAACGCCTGGACAAATGCAATAAACACGTCGAATAGCACTATCGGAAATTGAGTCGGTATGGCAACGACGTAAGGAATGATCACGTATGTCATCCCGGCCAGTATCACAAGAATCGTCTCCTCGCCGAAGATATTGCCGAAAAGACGGATCGAGAGCGAGAGCGGCCTTGCCAGTCCGCCGATCAAGTGGATCGGGAGCATCAGCGGCGCGAGCCACAAGGGTTCCCCGGCAAGATGCTTCAAATATGGGATGAACCCCGTCTCCAGTATGCCGGCCGCATTGTAGACGATGAACACTACTACGGCAAGGGACACGGTAATGCTCAGGCCGCTTGTGGGAGCTTTGAAGCCAGGCACCAGGCCGAGCAGGTTCATGGCAAGTATGTAAATGAACAGCGTACCGATGAAGGGCGTATACTTTTCACCCTTCGGGCCGATTATCCCGACCGCGAAGTTCCTCAGCGATTCAACTATGAGCTCAACCAGGCCCTGCCTTCGCGTAGTGGGTATTCTTTCGAGCCTGCGCGTCGAGAGAATCGCGAAAAGCCCCAGCGCGATTATCACCAGCACAGAAAATGCGAACAGCAACCAGGGACTGGCCTCTTCCAACCTAGGTCTCCTTGTGCCGAGCGGCTGAATCAGACACGGCGGTTGAGGCTTCCCCCGCCTGCCAGCGCTCCACCAGTTTGATTCCGGCGAGCTTCGCGAAAATCGCCACGTGAACTAGAAAGATCCCGCCGCAGAAGGCGGGGAGGTTGATCCTTTCCCATCGCACGAGCACGTATAGCATCGCGCCGATCAACGGGTACTTCACAAGCCCGAGCTTGAGGAGCGCCCGGCCAGGCTTCGCCGCCCCAGGAACAAATACCTTCCTGATCACCCAATCATATGTGAAGAGGACAGCCGTTCCCAGGGCCATCCCGAGCGTGATACTCAAGGCAATCCAGGGCCTCTGGAACGCCAGTGCCCAGGTCACAGCGATGACCCACACCAGAGCAATTGACCGGTAGACCTTCGCAATAAAACGCTCGTCCATCGCCGCTAGTCCTCCTTCGAGAGCCGCAGGACTATGCGGAACATCTCGATGAACCCCGCTGCTATCCCCATCAGCGTGAAGACGAGCATAAGCCAGGGGTCGGTCCCGAGTTTCTTGTCCAGCCACGAGCCGAAGGCATAGCCGATGACCGTCGAAACCACCAGCACGAGGCCCACGGTGCTCGCCAGGCCCGCGCCTCTGATCCACTTGCGCTGGTTCTCTCGCATAACCGCTCCTGTCGGTAGTCCCTCGCACGGCGCCCATGCCTGTACTGCAGCACACAAGCCATGCGGCTGGAGCCTCCATCTAGAATACACCCATCCAGAGCAATTATGCAACAGTCCCCGCGCCCAATGTATATAATGGCAGAAAACGGGCGGAAACCATACATCGGCCGCGCCTGCTCGATTGGCTATCTGCTATCTGGTTGAGTTTGACAATCGGAGGCGGAGGTGCTATAATCTCGCTGTAAACGAGCGGCACGCGGGAGTAGCTCAGTTGGCAGAGCGCTAGCCTTCCAAGCTGGATGTCGCGGGTTCGAATCCCGTCTCCCGCTCCATGGGAAGTACATAGTACAGAGTATGGAGACAGCGGATGCCGCATAAGTTTCGGGAGTTGAAGGCCTGATGCGCAAGCTCGACAGCGGGTAGTTTCTATGTACTTGGTACTCTGTACTCCGGTACTCCCTACTGCGGCACGTGCCCTCGTAGCTCAGAGGACAGAGCAACTGCCTTCTAAGCAGTGGGTCACAGGTTCGAGTCCTGTCGGGGGCGCCACTACTCTTTGTACTCCGATGCGGCGGGAGTAGCTCAGCAGGTTAGAGCGCCAGGTTGTGGCCCTGGAGGTCGTGGGTTCGAATCCCATTTCTCGCCCCATATTTGCCAAGGAGAAAGCCCATCCATCGGGATGGGCTTTCTCATGATCGCTTCTTCTCAAGTAAGAAGCTGGTTTGCGATCAGGTTTCTCGGATCCTTCGGCAGCCAGGCGCCGAAGCCGATCTAGAAACGCAACCAGCGCGGGAAAAGAGCTAAGAAACAGTGAACCTCCAAGACTACCTATCGGAGAAATGCCGGATAATTGACGTGGCGCTGGCGGAGTACCTCCCGCCCGAGGATCGCTTTCCTGACGTGATCTTCCGGGCGATGAGGTACGGCGTGCTGAACGGCGGCAAGCGGCTCCGGCCGGCGCTCACGCTCGCGGCGTGCGAGGCAGTCGGCGGCGATCCCAAGGTCGCCCTGCCGGCGGCCTGCGCAGTCGAACTCATCCACGCCTTCTCGCTCATCCACGACGACCTCCCCGCTCTGGACAACGACGACTTTCGCCGCGGGAAGCCCACGAGCCACAAGGTATTCGGGGAAGCGATCGCCATCCTTGCGGGGGACTCACTGCTTGCTCTGGCGTTTGAAACCGTTACCAAGCGGACGGAAGGCGTACCCTCAGAAGTAGTGCTGGAGGTCACGCGCAGGATCGCATCTGCGGCTGGTGTCGGCGGCATGGTTGCCGGCCAGGTCGTGGACATGATCTCCGAGGGCAAGGAGATCAGGCCGGAGACCCTGGAGTTCATACACAGGAACAAGACCGGCTCGCTGATCGAGGCATCCGTCATCGCCGGGGGTATGCTCGGTGGAGGAACGCCGGAGCAGATCAAGGCCCTCGCGCTTTATGGGCAAAAGGTAGGCCTCGCGTTCCAGATCGCCGATGACATACTAGATATCGAGGGCGAACAGGAAAAGACCGGGAAAACCATCGGCAGCGACTTCCGCAAACAGAAGGCTACGTACCCCAGCCTCTACGGCCTGGAGAAGTCGGGGGAACTCGCGCGGCAAGCGGCAGATGAGGCAATCGCCGCCCTGCGGGACTTCGACGAGCGTGCGGATCCACTCCGAGAATTGGCCCACTTCATCGTCGCCCGCGAGGCGTAAAGGTTTCATTTGACGGCTGCGCGGAGAAGAAGGGATCGAGCGAGTACGTAGCGAAGTACTCTCAAGATGATGTCGTGCGGACAGCGCTATGCGAATTCATAATTTCGAGATATCGGATGATAAGATTGCAGATTTCTGCCGCCGATGGGAGGTCAAGCAGTTCGCATTGTTTGGATCGGTGCTGCGGGAGGATTTTTGCTCGGATAGCGATGTGGACGTTCTGGTTACCTTTACGCCGGATGCCAATCCCAGCCTGTTCGACTTGGGCGCTATGCAGCAAGAACTTGAAGCAATGTTCGGGAGATCGGTTGACCTAGTTGAAGAGGCTGGCTTGCGCAATCCCTTCCGGCGGCGGAATATCATAAAGGCTCGAAAAATCATCTATGCAAGCTGACGATCGCGACATATCCCTGCTGTGGGACATGAGGGAGGCCGCTAAAGAAGCGGTGGAATTCGTTGAAGGCGTGAGTTTCGAGCGCTTTGCCTCCGACAAGAAACTTCGCTATGCGGTAGGGCGTGAACTGATAATTATCGGAGAGGCTGGGAAGCGGGTTTCGCCTGGATTCAAGAAGAGCCATCCAGAAATCCCCTGGGACAGTATTGTCGGGCAGCGCAACGTCCTTGCTCACGAGTATGGCGAAGTCCTGGTTGAACGAGTTTGGCGCGTAGCTGTGGACCGGCTGCCGGAGCTAATACGGCTGCTCGATCCCCTTATCCCACCGCCTCCGGAAGATTGAGCGCGCGGATCCACTCCGTACCCCCACATGCTTCATCGTCGCCCGCGAGGCGTAGAGGTGGACCGCCCTTTGGGTATTTCAGCCTTCCAGCCGGAGGACGACCTGCTGCTTCTGGGTCTGAATCGCACCCTCGTAGAACTTCTTTACCTCCTGATACCGGCCGACGGGTATCCTGGCGTCGCGGCGCACGAGCTTCTCCGTGATCTTCAGGATGTTTCCATCAAGAGCATACGTCACATCGTACGTGCCGAAGTCGGCCTTCAACGCTACGTTCTGTGGCATCTCCTCCACCTTGAAGCCGTCGGGCAGGCTGATCTCGGTCACGGACGTGTTGCTCGAAGTGCCCGAGAAGCAGATATCGTACTTCCGATCGGGCTTCGAGAAGGGCGTGCCGCTCAACACGCTCTGGTACAGGCTCGGCCGGAAAATGAGAAACTTGCCGGTCCTGTTCGCCCATCCGGCTGCTTCGAAATCGTAGGTTATCCTCACAGGCTGGTCCCGTATGGACGGATCGCCCACGGAGAAATTGGTCAGCCTGGCACTGGGAGTAATCGAGGCGACCGTCGCCTCGAAGCCCTCTTTGATATCGCTCGGCCTGGCGTATTTATAGGTCGCACGCGCAGCCAGATCGGCGCTCCCGACGGATGTCCACACCACGGAAGCGGTGACGCTCCCATCTTCCTTCAGCTTGATAGCCACAGTTTGGGAGGAGCCGTTTTCGTCGGCTGCGTAATCGGGGGTCTTTACGAACTCGCCTCCGGTTTCCTTCACCACAAGCACCTCGCGGCCTCTGTCCATCTCGGGCAGATCGCCGAAGGGGCAGACCTCGGAGGTCGTATCCAGCCACACGCGCTTACCGTCAATCTCGGCCATCGCGATAGCATGGTCGAATATGCCCGGAGACGGAAGCCGCTTGCCGGTCGGGCCGCGGAAGCCCACGGGAACAAGCGCCGGATATGCCTTAATGCCGGCCGTCCTGAGCATGGTAACCAGGAGAGTCGCCTGGTCCTTGCAGTCGCCGTATCTGTTCTTGAAGACATCCTTCGCGCTGTGCGGCTCATAGGCGCCCGCGCCGAACTCCAGGCCGACATAGCGAATCCTGTCCTCTACCCAGTAGAAGACCGTCTTCGCCTTCTCCGCATCCATCTCCCGGCCCTTTATCAATTCGGCTACGGCTCGCTCGATTTCCGGGGTGGGCTTCATCTGCGGCTCGACCAGCTTCCAATACCAGGCTGCGACTTCACCCCAGGAGTTCACCGATGACAGCTCGAACCACGGGCAAATCTCGTTGAGGGCAGGCATGTACGGCTCGGGATCAATCTCTCCGAAGTTCGTCCCCTCCCAGACGAAGGTCCCGGTCTTTCCGTCCTTCGAGGTTGTTATCTGTGGAGCGATCTTGGTGTTGTACGATGTCTGCGCGAACCGACGATTCGCCGGGAGCTCCAGGGAGAAGCGCGAGAGCACGGTAGGCTCTTCGGATTGATAGAACCAGGATATCCAGAAATGGGAAGGCATAATGCTGTGCTTTCCACTCACCGTCCACTCGTAATCAATAATGCAGTCGTCCTCGATCGCCGGCATAATCATAACCTTCGCCTTGACCGAGGAGTACATCGCGTAGCTGGAGTATGGGGTTACCTCGACGATATTCTCCGGTTTGACTTCGACGACTGTCCCATCCTTCTTGATGGTCCGGGCGTGAAGGATTTTGAGCTTCTCGAAAGCTGAATTGTATGCCAGATGCACATTGGCAATCCCACGCCCACGCTCGTTGCATATCTTCGCGGCAACGCGGGTGGTTGCAGCCCAGCCTCCATCCCGCTTGATGACGTACTTGGCCTCATCTATTAGATTTATGAAGCCGGAATTCGGGTAATCCGAAGGTGAAGGCGCACTCTCGAGGAGCGCCTTCACCTCATTGTCTTTAGCTGCGTAACTGGCGCCGGACACCAGCGCCGAAATTACCAGCGCCAGCGCGGCGATCCTAAGCATTGACCTCATGCTATTCTCCAGGCAGATGATACATGCTGCGTCAGTCCTGCAATTATAACACAGATCGTCGTGTCTCGCCTCAGTATGCTTCCGCCGGCTTCCCAACCGCAAAATTCCCCGCGCCAGACCCCTTGACAAAAGAAAATCGCCCCGCGTATATTATAGTGCGGGTTAGCACTCCCGGGTTGGGAGTGCTAACACAGCTTAGAGCAACACGTGCAAGGGGGTGATACAATCAATGCTGAAGCCGATTGGGGATAAAGTGATTGTGAAGCCTAAGGCAGAGGAGGAGAAGACCTCCGGCGGGATAATTCTTCCGGACACTGCCAAGGAGAAGCCCCATGAGGGCACGGTGATAGCCGTCGGCCCCGGCAAGGCGCTCGAAAATGGGGAGCGCAAGCCGATGTCGGTCAAGGAAGGCGATACGGTTATATATTCCAAGTACGGTGGCACGGAAATCACCGTCGAGGGCGAGGAATACATAATCCTTGACGAAGACTCCATCTATGCCATCAGAGAATAGAACCTGAGTTCCATGTTTCAAGTTGCGGGTTACAGGTTCGCTGTGTCCGGTAACCTGAAACTTGAGACCTGCAACCTGAAACCGGTTTTCAAGCAAAGGAGGAATGTGAGTTATGCCTGCAAAGATGATCGCTTACGGCGAAGAGGCGCGGCGGGCACTCGAGCGCGGCGCAAATGCCGTCGCTAACGCTGTGAAAGTTACGCTTGGCCCAAGGGGCCGAAACGTCGTACTCGATAAGAAATGGGGCGCGCCCACCATCACCAAGGACGGCGTAACCGTCGCTAAGGAAATCGAGCTGGAGGATCCGTATGAGAATATGGGCGCCCAACTGGTGCGCGAAGTAGCTTCCAAGACCAACGACGTCGCCGGCGACGGAACCACCACTGCGACCGTTCTGGCTCAGGCCATAGTAAGCGAAGGCCTGCGCTACGTAGCAGCGGGCGGCAACCCGATGGTGGTGAAAAAGGGAATTGACCTCGCGGTCGCCAAGGCCGTCGAGGAAATCAAGAAGCTCAGCACCCCGATAACAGATAAGGAATCGGTTGCGAGCGTCGCCGCAATCGCCGGAAACGACAAGGAGATCGGCGACATTATCGCCGACGCCATGGATAAGGTCGGCAAGGACGGCGTCATCACAGTCGAGGAGTCGAGGGGCACCGACACAACGATGGAAGTCGTCGAGGGGATGCAGTTCGACAAAGGTTATATCTCGCCCTACATGGTGACCGACCCCGAGCGGATGGAGGTGATACTGGAGGACCCCCTCATCCTCATCCATGAGAAGAAGATCAGCGCCGCTCCGGACCTCATCCCGGTGCTGGAGAGGGTCGCCGCCTCGCGGAAGCCCCTCCTGATCATTGCCGAGGATGTTGACGGCGACGCGCTCGCCACACTTGTGGTGAACAAGATTCGCGGCACCCTGCTGGCGGTGGCTGCGAAGGCGCCCGGCTTCGGCGACAGGCGGAAAGCCATGATGGAGGACATTGCGATCCTCACGGACGGCAAGTTCCTCTCCGAAGATCTCGGCCTGAAGCTGGAGAACGTTGATCTCGCCATGATGGGCCGGGCGAAGAAGGTCATCATCACCAAGGAGGAGACCACGATCGTCGAAGGCGCCGGAAGCGCCGATGCCGTGAAGGGCCGGATCGAGCAGCTTCGCCGCCAGATCGAAAACACCGACTCGTCCTACGACAAAGAGAAGTTCCAGGAGCGCCTGGCGAAGCTGGCGGGCGGCGTGGCAGTCATCAAGGTCGGCGCAGCGACTGAGACCGAGCTCAAGGAGAAGAAACACCGCTTCGAGGACGCGCTTTCCGCGACGCGGGCGGCTGTCGAGGAGGGCATCGTCCCGGGCGGCGGCGCGACGTTGATCAACGTCATCCCAGCGCTTGACGGCCTGGGCGAAAACGCCGATGAGAAGGTCGGCGTGAGAATCGTTCGGCGCGCGCTCGAAGAGCCGCTCCGCCAGATTGCGGAGAACGCCGGCCTCGAAGGCTCAGTCGTCGTCGAGAAGGTGAAGGGTCTCCCGAAGGGCCAGGGCCTGGATGCCATCACCGAGCAGTACGTTGACCTCACGAAGGCCGGAATCGTTGACCCGGTCAAGGTGACCCGGTCGGCGCTGGAGAACGCGGCCAGCATCGCAGCCATGATCCTGACCACCGAGGGTCTGGTCGCCGAGAAGCCTGAGAAGAAGCCCGCCGCGGCGGGCGGACCTCCCGGCGGCTACGGCGAGGACATGTACTGAGCTAGTGGATAGACGATAGTCGCTAGATGATAGAGGGGGCGGTCGGTTATAGCGGACCGCCCCTTTTGTTTGCCCTGCTGGGGCATCCTAGCGTAAGGGCGAGGTGACCTCGCCCCTACAAATGGACCGCGTGATTGCATCGTCGTAAGGGCGAGGTGACCTCGCCCCTACTTCTTCGCCGGCTGAGGCTTCGCCGGGGTCCGGGATGGCTCATCAACACGCGAGCCAGGCAGGGGTTCCGACGGTTGGATCACGTAGATGGGATTATCCGGCGGCCCCTGCTTCCGGTACTTGAGAAGCACTCCAGGCAATATACTATCGAGCGCCTGGTCAAGGGTTACATCGTAGATTGCCACCGAGACTTGCATTGATCCATAAGAGGGACCACCAGTTAGGCCACTTCTCACATCCAAGTTGGCTATCACATAGCCCCCGCCGTTGATGACGAGCAGCTTCTCGATCACAAAGCTGTCGTATTCCTTGGCAGATAGAACGGTGAAGAGCCACTTGCCGCCCAATTTCTCGCTCTTGTAGGCTGCTATCGCCACCGCAGGGCAGAATTCCGCTCCGTAAGGCCGGACAGGATATCCCGCACCTCCGCCATAACCGCCGCCGCCGCCGTATCCTCCATAACCGCCGTAACCGCCGCCGTATCCTGTTTGTTCATCCGACCGAACAGGGGTATACTGAATGATGTCGGATAAGCGCACCTTGCCTCTGGAAGTAACTACCTTGCCGCTCGCGGGTAGCATGAGGCCGGCCGCGACCAGCAGGACCTTTGCAGCCTCGTCCCTGGAGAATCTGTAGAACTTCGCGCCGGGCATCCGGGCCGTGTCCAAACCGCCTTTGAACTCCCACGGCGATTCCGAACCCCCTTGCTTATAGAGCACATCGAGCGCAGCGCTCACCGGCATCGCGGGAATCGAGACCGTCATAAGCTCCTTTTCGGGCTCCGCTGTGGTACTGGCGCCAGAGGGTCCAGCCTGCCCTGGCGCTGGAGATGGCTGGTACGAGGTGTTCACCTCGAGAGCGGGTTTCGGCCCGATAATGCATATCCCCGTTCCCCCCTGCCACGCACAAACCAGGTCATGCGCATCTGCAAGGCGGTGGAGCGCATCATACCCTTTAGCATTTTGGAGCTTCAGGCTGACCGTTACTTTGTCGTATGGCGGTTTGTCGAGCGCCGGGTCCAACTGGTACCCCTCGGGTTTGACTCTGGCTAACTCGAACAACCGCTCGAAGGCCTGCTTCAGAGGCACATCCTTCAGTTCGATGGAGATTCCGCCCGGTTCAAGCCCCGGCGGCGCAGGACCAACCTGCGCATTAACGGACACCACCAGCGCCAAAAACAAGATTGTAAAGATGAAAGTTCTCATATCGGCTCCCTCCTGTTATTCACTGATTCCGTTGTTGATTCGAATTCGATTACCTGCTCGCCTTCCGGGAAGCCGGATGCAGACTTAACCACCCTGACGGTCCCTGTAGCGTGATCCACCGACTCGATTTCTATGATGGACGGCGGCTCAATCCACGACGCCACAACGATGATCTGCGCATCCGCCATCTGCATCGCATCCGGCTCTTCAACCGGGGCTTCGTGAGTCGGGTTGGTGACGATTGGACGAGTCGGAATGCCCTTCTCCTGAATGCGGACGAAGTGCTTCTGTGGTCTAGCCGGCCGGCCTGGCTCGGAGGCCGCAGAACGTCCCGACTTCTCCGCTGCTTCTGACGGCTTGCTCGGCTCTCGCACGACCGGCGGCATCGAACGCTCCACGCGCTGGGTATCGCGAGCTATCGGCTGCTCTTGCACGGCCCTTCGATGCAGCCCGGGAAGCAGGACGACGAGCGCCAGGACCATCGCCAGTCCTACGGCGGCGACAACCGGACGAAGCCGGAATCCGCTCGCTTCGGGGAGGCGCAGCGCGCTCAGGGCCTCCGGCACATCCGCCATCCCTCGCGGCTGTGACAGGTCGCCGAGCGCCTTCGTATACTTCGCCCATTCGGCCGCACAGGATCGGCAGGCCCGGATGTGCGCCAGTGCCTCGCGGGCCTGTTCTTCGCTAAGCTCATTCGCAGCCAGGTCCGGCAGAACTCTTGCAACGTCTCTGCATTTCATGGCCCAATCTCCTCATATTCCTTCTTGAATGCCACCCGCGCACGGTGAAGCCTCGTTCGCACAGCCGCCTCCGAGCATCCGAGAGCTTCGGCTATTTCGGAGCATGTTAGTCCTTGAAAGTAGAACAGCACGAGCACCGCCCTGGAATCCAGGGAGAGCGCCAATACGGCCTCCCAGACCCGGTCGCCGGATGCCACGTCCATAGGAGGGGGCTCGCTCCTCAACATCAGCAGCTTGCGGCGCCGTTCCCGCTTCAGCATCCTGGTGCAGACGTTTACCGCGATCCGGTACAGCCAGGAGCGAAATGCTGCTTCCTCTCTAAACCTACGGATTGCCCGGTATGCCTGGATAAACGCGGCCTGCGTGGCGTCTACGGCATCGTCGGCAGAACCAAGCATACTGTAACATACGTTGTAAATGAACTGCTTGTGCCGCTGGAATAGCACATCGAAGGCGGCGCGGCTCCCCTCGCGCGCCTTCCTCACAAGCTCCTGATCCCGACTTTGCTCGATGACGGTCAACGCAAGCGTTCTCTCCATGAGTCTCAGCATCCGCCGAACTCTCGCAGTTATGATTCACCGAGAGGGCGAAAATGTTACACTGGCGCTAAAAGAATTTTCGACACGGGATCAAGAAATCCCCCTTCTCGGAGAAATCCATGGAGCATTTTCCAGCAGGGAGCGACATTGATAGCCTTAGTTGGGAACGATCCTACCGCTGGATCAACCGCCGAAGGTGGCAGAGTAAACCGCAGCGATATTTGGAAGCCGCCGGTAGCCCACCCCGCTGAGCATGCCAATAACGAAAGCCATCCCGAAGACTTCTCGGGATGGCTTTCTCGAAGGAGGTAAGTAAGGGACACGCCTGTTACAATTATCGTGCTGCCTGTAAAATATGCTTACCCGCAAGAATACCGGGTTTCCCCCGAAAAGTAAGGAAATTTCAGGTATCCGGCGGCAATCCCTCCTGCACGCGCCGCAGGACGTCCCAGTATGCGCCGCGATAGCCTTTCCTGATCGCCTGTACCAGCACGCTGTTGTCGTTGTAGTTGTAGTTTCGGTCAATCTGATCCATAGATGCGTAAAGAAACCGCTGATCGCCCCCGATTAGATCGGCGATATTGTCAACGACCTCGATGCCCACCTTGGGCGAGATGTAGTAGATGGGAAGGAGAAAGTCTTCGTTGTCCCCTATTCGCCCGTGGAGGCTGGGGTTCGATGCCGCGATCCCCTCGCGCCGCACCATCCTGCCAAGCGCGGTGCCGTTATAGATGCGCACGGCTACCGAAACCCCTACGCGGTTCGGCTCGATCTGCTTCATCAGCGCGATCGTCCGCTTCACCGATTCGCGGGTCTCCCCAGGGCCGCCGACGAGCAAATCGTACATAAAAGTAATCCCGTGCCGGTGACATATCTCGGCGGTCCGCCGCACGTCCTCGGTGCCGAAGTCACGCCCAAGCGACCGGAGTACCTCATCATCACCGCTGTCCACTCCGAAATCTATGCCAGCGCAGCCGGCACACCTCATTAAAGCCGCCAATTCATCCGTAAACGGAGCCGGGCTGGCATAGGCGTACCACCTAAACTTGCCCGCAAGGCCGGAGCCGATTACCTCGCGGCAGACGGCCTCCGCATGGCCCAGTGGGATATTGAACTCGCTGTCGCACAGGTGGAAGCAGTCCATCCCCTGATTTAGGAGAGCCCGAATCTCACCGACGACCTGAGAAGGAGACCTGAGGCGGCATGTCCGTCCCTTGCCGACGGGATCGGCGCAGTAGATACATTTCCGGTCGCAGCCGCGCTTTGTCTCAACGCCCGCCTGGCCTCCTTCGGCGAAATAGCGGCGGTTGTCCAGCCATCCCCTGGTCCGCGCAGGCAGATCGGCCATGTCCATCCAGGTGGGAGGATTGCTCGCCAGACCCGCAGGCGTGCGGAATGTCAATCCCGGCACGTCCGAAGGCTCCTCCCTACTCTCCAGTTTGGCAGCGAGCAGCGAGAAAGCGACTTCGCCATCGCCCGTGACGGCATAATCAGCGCCGGCAAGCTCCATTATCGCCCCCGGCGCGACGGAAAGCCCGGATCCTCCCAGCACGATGGGCGCGTCGGTCGCAGACCGTATCCGATCAACGACCTCCTTGAAGAACGGGATGAAGAAGTCCTGGCTCGCGAAGTAGCAGTCGTCCGTGTTTCGGATCGTGAGGCCGACGACATCCGGCCGATGCGCGTTGAAGTAGGAGTCAACATCCGCCCGCCAGTCGGCTGAGAAGCATAGGTCCAATATGCCGACCTCGTGCCCATTCGCCGCCATGGACTCGGCGAGATAGTCGAGGCCGATTGGCGCGACCGCCGGCTTCATGCGGTTTGGATTTACTAGCGCAACCCTGGCCATGTCGTATCCGACATCGAACATCCAACATCCAAGATCGTCCGACGCTCCACCGTACTTTTGGCCCCGGGAGATGCGAATTCCTGCTGCGGGCGGGGCATTGGAAATTCATGGGCTCTGTGATATAATGGCTGCGGAGCCAATCGGCGTCAGCCGATCCTGTCGAACGCCCAGCCCCGCTCAGACTGGGAATGGTTTTCCCAGACTAAATTGGAGGTGGAATGTCATGAGCGTAAAGCCAACCATAAAATGCAACTGCGGTCAGCGGATTATTGCAAAAGACGTAATGCAGACCGGGTACTACTTGCGGTTGTTTGGACCAAGCTTCGTGTATGTGAAGTTCCGATGCTCTCGCTGCAAGAAGCTTGGCGAACAGTTCATCAAGCAAGAAGATTGGGAGGACGGCATACTCAAGGACATCCCCTCTGAAATTGACCAAGAGGAAAAGGGAAGGCTCGAGGCGCTTGGGCCCATTAGTATACGTGAGCAGATTGCCTTCCACTTCGGTTTGGACAGTGCCAACCCTTTGACGGAGCTGGATGGGGAGGTAAGGGTCCAAGTCCCTGGCGCCGGAGACCAGCGGAACGCTGAGGTATAGTAGCAGTTACGGAAGTTCTGATTTAAGAAGGCCCGGTTCGTTAGTATAAACCGGGCCTTCGCTTAAGAGGATTCTCCCCTTGTTGCCAGCCTTATCGCCGGCAGGATACTCCTATTTCCGAGTTTATACACTCACAGGCTACACCACCGCAAAATACTACTCGTTGATTTCGCAGCCTGAAACTGGTATAATCTGGTTGTATCCGGGGTGTGGCGCAGCTTGGTTAGCGCGCGTGTTTTGGGAACACGAGGTCGCCGGTTCGAATCCGGCCACCCCGACCACCCTATTGATTCAAAGCTAAACTGCACTACCTCAGAAGTCCCCTGCGGCCAGCCCTATGCGCTGGATTACGGGCAACCGTCACCGATGTGGATTTCACCAGGCAGTAAGGCATCACCTTGCCTGCCTCTTCCGTCGGCCGCTGAGAAGCAAGACTCTGAGACGATTCGTGGAAGCTCGTGCGGGCCACATGCGATCTCGATAGCCAGTCTCACTCCTCGGTGACTCGCACGATTCTGTTCATCGCGGGATACCAGTCCTCGGCAAGGAGCTGCCTCCGACTGCCGTCCGGGTAGATGAATCTCCTGTAGGTTGCCACATAGAACCCCGGATGCCCTCGATTGATCAACTTCCACCGGCCGGAACCATCGCTGGTTCGATCCTGAATAACCTCGTTCGGAGGGCTGATGGACCGCGTTTCAGACTCAATGCGAACTTCGCACCCAGGCCGGCAGCTCGACAGGACGCGAAACACCAGGTTCTCGCCCCTGATTTCGCCAGTGATTCGAATCGGAGCAGGCAGGTTGTTCTTGAACTTCAGATCAATATCGTGATAGGCGACTGCAGCATCACGCCCCAACGGCGCATACCTTGCAGGCCAGTGGTGGTTATGCCTCTCGACTATTTCCAGCCCTGCAAGTAGTACCGCGTTATAGAGGGTAGTGGAAACCTGGCAGACGCCGCCGCCCCAGCTTCTGACCAACTCGCCATCGTAGCTGACCGGCGCCTTTTCATAGCCCATATCCGCGGTCCAAGGCCCCACCGTCTTTAGAAACGAGAAGGTCTGCCCAGGCTGAACTACGGTATCGGTAATCTTCCTGGTTGCAAGACGGACATTGAATATCTGCGACTGCGTCCTGCCGCGCAAGGTGGTTGCATAGCATCCAATCTCACGTTCGGCGCCCGGAATTGCAGCCGCCCAGACTCCCATCGCCACCACTATTGCGATACCGATTCCCGAAGTACATAGGCGCATGTTCATCTGATCGCAAACTCCGTTTCCTCGGTGGATGCCCTGACCTTCGGCTCGTACATCGCAAAGACCTGCGCCGGAAGCACATGATATACGCCCGAGAAACCAGCTCGCATCTGATACTCGATCACATGCTCCCCCGGCCGTAGTTCATCCACATAGAAGGATATCTTCTCGTCCCTTACATCCTGTCCGACCCACCAGTTGTACCATTCCCAACTGCTTACGTGTCCTCTGTCGGCGATTTCACACCCGGCCGGAATGAAATCCTCCACCAGCAGATGCCGGACGCGAGCGTTCGCAGTCACGATGAGCCGCACAAGGATTACATCGCCGGCCCTGCATCCTTCTACAGGGGAGCCAATCCTTTGATCTGCGGACCGCTCATAGAACCGGCTTGGAGGATTGAAGTATTGTCTGGTGATAGACAGGCCGGCCCCTGTGACCGTGGACGGTATGTAATCCCTGGCCACATACTGGGTAAGCTTCGTCGAGTAATACAGGTTGCCGACGCCGGCTTTTCGTATCTCCAGACTGTTGCGTCCTTTGAGCAGGTCTCGACTTGTCAATACGACTTCGAACTCCGGCAGGAAAACCGAATTCCGATCGAAGTGCACCGCCGCTGCGACTTTTCCGTTCACAAGGACTTTGGCATCGAAATCGGGATTGAGCTCCCTGGATACCTTGAGGAACTCCGACATAGCGTAGAGCACCATCGCCGTGTCGCGAGTCGAGTACCAAGCGTCCATCTGGCGCTGTCGCATGAGCCAATGCACTATCTCAAGTGCACGCGGATCATTCGGGTCAATCTTGAGCACCGCTTGGAGGCTGAGAGCAGTCGCTTCAATATCGCCCCCGTCAAAACCCTCTGGGCTGCCCCAATGGATCATACCGGGCTCCAAGACCGCATACTCGAAAAGCCTGCGGAGAACGGCCTTCCCCTCCTCGATCTTACCCTCGTGTGCAAAGCTCAGGATTAGCAGAGCAAGCGTTTCAGGGCTCAAGTCTCGCATGCTTGCGATACGCTTTAGCTGGTTATCTACTCGTAGTCCGCCTAACGTCAGCACATAGCAGCCGAAGGCCTTCTCATCAGTGTCGAGGTTCTCGGTTCGCACCTGCTCGGAGAGTCGTTCGAGCCCGCTTCCGAGCACGGCGACGTTCACCGGGAAGCCCGCTTCACGCGCCTGAACCAGCCCGTAGCAGACATAGGCGGTCATCCAGGGGTCGGACTTGCCATATTCGCACCACGACCATCCTCCGTCACCCATCTGGAACCGGTAAAGGCGGAAGAGGCCCTTCGTCACCATGTCCGGCAACTCGGCCTCGAGCTTTGCATTCCGCATCCCCAGCTCTCTGAATGAGCGGGACAGGAATACGTCGGGCAGGAAAGAGCTGATGGTCTGCTCGGTGCAGCCATAAGGATACTGAGCAAGATAATCGAGTGAGCCTAGCATAGCCGCTGCAAGCGACGGCGCAAGCCGCACCCTGAGACGGGCAGTGCCTGAGATGCAGTCGCGACGCACTTGAACGTTCAGCTTCACCGCCGTGGTGCCAGTCACAGCACCGGTCCTCAGGGTCTCGCGCTCGGTCCCATGAGGATAGACGGGCAATGAGAGTTGCATGGCATCGCCGGCCGTTTCTCCTGCAGCGCGGACGGTTATCTCGAATGAACCCGGCCTGGGAGCGTAGACCTGCCAGTCGAGCCTTTCACTACCGCCATCCCGAACAAGAACTCGCCGCCGTGCTTTCCCTCGCACACTCAGTCCCGGCGCCTTCAAGTCAACATTTGCCCGCTGATCGCGGCCTGTGTAGTTGTGGACGACGGTGGTGACCGTCGCATTGTCCGACTGCACGAGGAACCTGGGCACTTCGAGCCGGACCAGAAAGTCCTGCCCTACGACCACGGTATCCCTTGCTTCGCCGCACGATGTATCAACGGTGACGCCGCGGACTGTCGTGCGCCATGTGGTCAGGTTATCCGGCAACTGGAAGCTCACGGCTGCCTCGCCATTGGAGTCGGTAAGGACGCTTGGGTTCCAGAACGCCGTATCCTCGAAGCGCTTTCGAATCCTGATATTGAGCGGCGCTTGCCTTGCGAGCGCTGCGCCGGCCTTATCGGGGTCGCTGAGGTATATCTCAGGGAAGGAGAATCTGGTGCCAACTTCGTTAGGCTTGCGCGTGTAGAAGTAGTCGAGTATCGGCTTCGTCTGGTCTTCTGCTATGGCATAGATCGCCTCGTCCACGACGCCGATGGAAAGCTCCGCTCTTGCCGGTCGTCCACGTGAATCCGTGACCTTGATCCTATATGCAGCATCTTCGCCCGGCCGGTATTTGAGCTTGCTTGGCTCTATCTTGATCCTGAGCGACTGCGCGCGCAGGGATACTTTCGCCCTCGCCTGCTGGCTGGCAAAGTTCTTGTTCTTTACGAAGCAGACCCCGATGTAGAAGTTGGGCTTGTATTCGCTTAGTACAGGGATCTGCACCATGGTCGCCCTGCTCTTCAGCTGGACGGTGACGCGATCATAAACTCGGCTGCCTTCCACCGTAACGAGAGCTGTTGCGCCGGGACTCTTTGTGTTGATCAAGATTTTTGCCGTATCGCCCGGATCGTATGTCTTCTTGTCGGTCACGATCTGCAAGCCCGGGTAGCGGATGTCTTCCTCGTAAGCCGCAGCGTACGACCAGACATACGTGGAGGCGACTATGTTGTTACCGCGCTTGTCCCGCGATTTAGCGATGACGCGCATTCCCCCGGACCGCCCGGCTGAGAACCGCATCGAGGCTCGCCCGGAGTCATCGGTAGTAAGCCGCTTCTCCTGGAACTGTTCGAACTTGCACTCGCCGTCCGTCCATCGCTCGCGCCCCACCAAGACGGTAACCGACCGTTTCTTCACGGGACGCTTCTCGTAGTCCATCGCCAGAATAGATATGGTGACAGGCGCACCGGGCGTGACAACGTATCGGCTCGGAATCACATCAATCGCAAACTCACCTCGCGTTGCGATAACCGAGCCGGTCGCACTGGCCTCTCGACCGCTCTTGTCCACGACGTACGCCTCGACGCTGAACTCCTGGTCGGCATCCCAGGCATCATCTTCCTCCGGCTGCTCCCAGTCCGCAGGGAACTCGATCACCGCCTCGCCGTTCGAATTGGTGCGGACGACGCCCTCATTCGCGATCTCTCCATAGCCGCCGTAATCCTCGTAGCCTTCGTAGCCCTCCTCGAACTCTTCTTCCTCATCAGTCTCGAAAAGCCAGTATGGGGATCGGCGGATGAAGTAGCTGACCCGCGCGTTCGCCAGGGGCGCCCCGAAATAGTAGTTTGCAGATATCCTGGCTCGAATCATATCTCCGCGCACATATCGTTTCCGCGGGAAGTTGATCCTCACGCTGAACTCCGGTTTCTGGTAAGAGGCGACCTGAAAGTCGGTCGCTTCGCCCGGGCCCTGTCCTTTGATGCTGGAAACCAGGCTGTAGTAGCCGGCAGCGGTCTCAGGGTTCAGAGTAAAGCTCCCGGAATAGCAGCCGAAGCGGTTGGTATGCTTAACCGCGCGATAAATCAGGGTATCGCGGAAATCGCGCACCTCAACCGTGATCGGCATCGGACCCGGAACCGCGTATCTATCCCCCGCTGTCTGCCGGACGATACCCTTGAAGTAGACACGTTGACCCGGCCTGTAGACGGGCCTGTCCGTATAGGCGTAGATCAAGCTGGCCGACTGCTCGGTGCTCGAAAACCAGGCTGATACGAATGCAAACGACTCCCCCTTGCGCGCTATAATAGTCGGCTCAGAACTACCCCCAGCCTTGCCTGGCAAAGCAAGGCTAAGAATGCCGCCGTCATCGGTCTTGCCCGACGCGACCACGTCCGATCCAACATAAGCAGAGATATTAGCTGCTGCTACCGGCGCTCCCGTCTTCAGATCAACGGTATATGCCAGCATCTCTTGACCGGCGGTCTTCGTAATCAAGCCCAGCGACGTGACCATCACCCAGCCGAGCTTCTGGATGTTGTCGCCCTTCACAGCGACCACATAAAGGCCCGGGCCCAGCTTGGGCAGAGCGACCCGCTGGGTGAAAACGCCTTCGAGATCCCAAGTGTCGATAGGCACAAGCAGGGACTCTACCAATGTGAGCGAGCGATTCTCGTCCAAGTTCACAGGCGGTTTCCCAGCCGAACCGCCATAGTAGGACCTGATGCCTAGTAAACGCTGTAGGTCTCCGCTCGATTTCAGCAGAAACGCGTCCAGGTCAACTTTGTAGAGCCGAATCGCAAGCGCATCCGACTCGACAAATCCCCTGCAGGTCACCCGAGGACGCTCGTCGGGGGTGAAGATGTGCTGGTGGACATACAGCTCGAGATTCGGGGCAGGCGGCGCGAGTTCCACCTCGATAGCCTTGGTCTTGCCCTCCTCTATGGTGATGTGGATGGGCTCCATAGAGCGGGCCTTGCCGCAGACTTGGACGCTATAGCCTCCAGCAGGCAGGCGCAAGAAGCTGAACGAGCCGTCTTTCGCGGACTCTGTTTCAAAGCGAGCACCCACGTCTGCTTTTCCCGATACCAATGTGAGGTATATCAGAGCCGGGAGCGGATTCCCGCTCTCCTGGGCGACGATTTTCCCTTTGAGCGATCCGACCGGAGTCTCCCGGCTGATTGCAAAGGCAAGCATAGAACCGATAGAGATGACGGCTATGGCAAGTGCTAGTCTCAGGTTTAGCAATCGGGCTGCAGACATCTCCGTCCTCCCTACCCTGCCCTGCGCGCGGCAAGGATTCCGGTAACAGCGAACCAGAGCACACTCACCAATACGACCGCCGCAAGGATCAGTATGCGCGCCGCTCGTGTCAGGTCGAGCTCGATAAGCGGTCCGACAAACTGGACGGCGGCGAGCTGCGAGCCTATTGCGAGGAGCGCGATCGAGCAGCTTCCGAATGGCGAGCCTTCACGCTCGTCCGACAAGCGCACCAGGAGCAGAAAAGCAATAGCGGCGGCCAGGCCGAACACAAAGCCCAGCACTGCCTTCATCTCCCAGATCAGGTAGAGGAGGATCGGTGAGGCCGCCGCGACGAGGCCGATCGAGCCGACCTCCAGCAGCATCCAAATGCCAGTTGAACCAGTCTCGTCACTATCAGTCAGCCTCTTGAGTCTGGCAAGGGATGAGATGAACATGAAGGGAAGAACGGCTCCAAGCATGGCGCCGACAAATGTGTAATGGACTTGCAGATCGGTGGATCCCAGGTCGGACCGATATCGCTCGATGAACAGTCGGAAAAGAAGCACCACCAGGCCAAGTGACAGAATTCCCCGCAGCGCACGAGACAGCCCCGCCAGTTCCGGTGATCCCAAAGCAGGCAAAACAACCGACCATGCAGCCACCAGGCCGAGAGCAATGCCCAGACCTGCCCACAGCTTGAAACAGGCCACCACAAAGGCTACCACGAGCAAGACTGAAGCGGAAGCCACGTCCAATCCAGCGGCTCGATTCTCGCCCCTGTTCAAGCTCGCGGCCAACCAGGCGACGATCGCAGCCACGCCGATGCCGACCGCGACCACTCCGAGGAACCGCCAATCCCCGACGATCCGCCAGGAGTATATGGCGCCCAATCCGGCAACCAGCGCCACAGCCGTCAGGGCGGAAAGCGAGTACGATAATCCCGGCTTCTCCCGCAGCCTGGCGCCTAAGCCCAGCTCGGTTCCAACATAGCTTGCGACCGAGACGGTCGTTGCCAGAAGTATCGGCAGCGACCACCACATGCGAAGCGTGAGTTGATTGAAATGCTGGACTGCGAACACAGTGCCGATAGCCGTCGAGACGCCGAATACCGCCCAGACCTCAGCATAGATGCCTGGAAGCGCTGGTTCGGAGTTCAACGCATAGTAATACAGGATCGTCGCCATCACAGCGCCGATCGCAAAACCCGTCAGAGCCATCTGCGGATAGCCGTGGAAGATCGAGTACGTGAGCGAAACCGCAAACAGGGAGAAGAATACGATCGAATGAACAGCCAGACGCCTCGACCTGCTTGACGCCGCCGAAATACTCAGAAGGCCAAGTCGAAATGAAAGCAGATCGGCCAAAGCACCTGTGACGCCGCCGATGAGAAAACCCCATCCCAACGTCTGTCCGGGAGAAAAAGGCGCGCGGCGCTGCATTGCAACCGCCCAAAACACTACCGTGAGAAGCAATGCGAAACCCGCGACCAGTTGGACTCGTCTTCTGAGGATGCCTTCCCCCGTGGCTTCGACAGGTTTGGAAATCGCAAATGCCATGAGGTATATTGCTATGCAACCGGCGAGTCCGATCCCTACGCCTAACCACCCCAACCAAATACTCACAGCTCCCTCCTCCTCACATGTGGATAGTGCCCTTCAGCATTCTGCAGCCTACTACTTGTTATTACGAAGGGCTGGAGATAGAGGTTACAGGTATTCCATTCCAGGTGGCAGAAGACGTTTCCTGCATTCGTCCACAAGTAATACCGGGCCATTCTGAGCGAGATGACATCGTGAGTGACTAGTGCCTTTGCAACTTGTATGGCCTAGAATCCCCAGGAATGAATTCCTGGGCTACCTTCGAGCAAAACCCTCCGGGTTACAGTCCTTCCAGTCCGGCAGGACTTTGCCCGCGTGTAGCCCAG
>Ga0315289_10000767_pt1 | contig 49453 bp, 42 predicted proteins | sample YL17G11_40_MG_FD_203452 | JGI IMG/M metagenome (GOLD analysis project Ga0315289, IMG submission 203452) | Sediment microbial communities from Yellowstone Lake, YNP, Wyoming, USA - YL17G11_40 | ecosystem: Environmental > Aquatic > Freshwater > Lake > Sediment | place: USA: Wyoming | collected...
CCCGCAAAGCGCGCGGTTTTCCACAGCTCCCACGAGGCCCGACCGGTATCAATCGAATGTTGCATCACACTTTTTGGAGACCAGCCCTATTTGCACGGAATTCCCTGCAAACCGTGAGTTTGTCAGCATCCTGCTAAACATCACACAAGTTAGTAACCCTGACACGTCTTTCGGACCAGATTCATTGGGTGAAGCAATTGCGCATTAATGGTCCACAAATGCCTGCAACCAAAGTTCGAAGGTAAGGAACTGCCAGATCTGCATTGACCAGTCTTGGCGTCCGCTACGATGCTCTGTGATCATACGCCGCACTACAGCGGGTTCGAAGTATCCTCGAGAGGCAATGCGCTTTTCTGAGAGCAAGTCGTCTACCATGTCTCTGAGATCATAGCTGAGCCAGTAATCGATCGGCGCTCCGAAACCTGCCTTTGACCGATCAAGGACTTCTGCAGGAAGAACTCCACGCATGGCTTTCCTGAAGATGTGCTTGGTAGTCGGGCGTAGGAAGCCTTTGAGTTTCAGCTCTGGTCTGACATTCCAGGCAACAAACTCCACCAGCTCACGGTCAAGAAACGGTACTCGCACCTCGACTGAAGAGGCCATGCTCATCTTGTCGTTGTAAGTTAGATTAAGGCTGACATTGAAAGTCTTCGAGTCCACGTAAAGCATTTGATTTAGAAAGTCTGCGTGGCTGATGTTCCTGAAATAGCCCCGATGCTCTGACCATGGGTCTGTCCCGCTTAGCTGTGTTCTTATGTTAGCAAGATAGAGATGAGCTTTCTGATCCTCGTCCAGGTAGGTGAAATTCATCAAGAAACCATCCTCCGGCGAAAGCGGGGCGCTCCGAATCATCTTCTTGCTCAGGCGCACGAGACCTTTCAGACGACTACCTCGAAAAGACGGCAGGCTAAGCACGAGAGGTTCGAGTAAGTTACGGTGCAGAAGTCGCGGTATCAAACGATATGCCCTGGCCCAATTGGAGGCATAATACCTCCTATAGCCTGCAAAGAGTTCGTCTCCGCCGATTCCGGAGAGCAGCACGGTGACCGTGGAACGCGCTTCCCGACAAACAAGGAAGGCGGTTATGATCGCCGGATCTGCGACGGGTTCGTCCATATGCCATACGAGGCGGGGGAGAATGTCGGCAACCTGAGGTTCGATTACCATCTCGTGATGGTCGCAGCCAAAATGCCGGGCGACGCGCCGTGCGACGCCAGGATCATCGAGTGTGGTCTCGCCGACTCTGTATTTGGGAGGAAACGTTATTGTGTATGTCTTAACGGGCTTGCTGGCAGCTCTTGCCATCATCGCCACGATGCTGCTGGAATCCAAGCCAGAGCTCAGAAATGCTCCTAGCGGTACATCGCTTAGCATCTGAGCTTGGACTGAACGACTGAAACGACCTTTAATTTCCTCGACTAACTCTCCTTCCGTATGAGGGTAGTCGGCATTTCGTGCGGGAAATGTCAGATCCCAATATTTCACAATGTTCAGGCCATTTGGGCCAAAGGTAGCGTAGTGTCCTGCTGGCAGCTTTAATACGCCCTTGAATAGCGTCTTTGGGTCGGGAACCCAGAGGAATGTCAAGTACTGGTTCAGGGCTTCGAGATCGATCTCAACCTTGATCCCAGGCAGGAGGAGCAGCGCCTTGATTTCTGACGCGAAGGCAAAGCGATCGCCTTGTTGGGTGTAGTACAGGGGCTTTACTCCAAAGTGGTCACGAGCTAGAAACATCATGGGCGCTCGAGATCGATTGCCTGCGGTACTTCGCAGGTCACAAATCGCAAAGGCAAACATGCCGTTTAGGTGTTTAAGGCACTCGGGGCCGTACTCTTGATAGAGATGAAGAATCACCTCGGTGTCGGTCTTCGAACGAAAGGCGTGACCCTTGGCTACGAGTTCTTCTCGCAATTGTGGAGCATTGTAAATCTCGCCGTTATGGGTAATCCAAAGGCTCTCGTCGCAGCTGGACATTGGCATATGGCCAGCGGTTGTGAGATCGATGATCGCGAGCCGGCGATTTCCCAATCGGACGCATGTGCCGTCGGGCAGATGCCTTGCCCAACTGCCATGATCGTCCGGTCCACGGTGGGAAAGGAGGTCGTTCATTCCGGAGAGAATCTGATCGTCGCCCCAGTTTATAGTTCCAACGATTCCGCACATCTGTTTTGCTTTATGCCCCGTGGCAACTCACAGGAAGGAGGCGCTCGATTTTGGACTTGCCTTGGCCCGTCGAAGTCTTGGGGGCGACAGGAGTATGTGGGAGAGCCGACTTTGGGCTGGGACGTTTTACTTTCGCCAGCCGTCGATGACATCTGCTATGCGAAGCGCGGACCGGCCGTCCCAAAGGGGAGGCACTCTCCCCTGTTTTCCTTTGCCGGCCAGCACGTTTGTCACTTCCGACTTCAGCCTGTTTATGTCTTGACCAATCAAGGTGTTAGTCCCCATCGTGACCGTGATGGGTCTTTCGGTATTATCGCGCATGGTCAAGCAGGGGATGCCGAGAAACGTCGTTTCTTCTTGGATGCCTCCTGAGTCGGTAATGACAAGTGTCGCGTGTTGCTGGAGGGCCAGGAAGTCAAGGTAACCCAAAGGTTCCAGAAGATGTAGGTTCAGATTCAGAGCGAGTGCGGGAGACGTTTGGCCGTTTGAGTAAGAGCCGTTGAGACGCTGGCGGGTCCGCGGGTGGATGGGGAAAAACACTGGCAGGTGGCAGCTGATTTCATCTAAGGCCCCAACAATGGTCAGCAGCGTTCGGGAGGCGTCCACGTTCGAAGGGCGATGAAGGGTGACCAGGGTGTAACGATCGGGTATCTCTCTAGACCAGCGGTCTCTCCACAGCTCCTGTGCAGTTGCTGATAGCCGGACTAGTGTGTCGATCATTACGTTTCCGACACGGTAGATGCTTTTTGTGGCGATGCCTTCGCGACGCAGGTTCTCATCACCGTCGGCGGACGGAGTGAATAGCAAGTTTGCAATCTGGTCTGTCAGCACGCGGTTTATTTCTTCCGGCATGCTATGATCGAATGATCGCAGTCCTGCTTCAACGTGACCGACCGGGATTTGCAGTTTGGCGCACACCAAGGCGCAGGCTACCGTAGAGTTGACGTCTCCATAGACCAGCACTAAGTCCGGTCGGTTGTCCAGGACGACTTTTTCAAAACTCATCATGATTCGTGCGGTCTGCACAGCGTGAGAGCCCGAGCCTACTTCCAGATTCAGGTCTGGCTGAGGCAGGCCCAATTGTCGAAAAAAGACGTCCGACATGTTGGAATCATAATGTTGCCCTGTGTGTACAAGCAGCTGTCTGATGCCTTGCCGGCGCGACAACGCGGCGAAGACGGGCGCAGCCTTCATGAGGTTGGGTCTGGCACCGACAACATGGATAATCTGAGCGTCCATTTTTCCTTGATAGCCCGCTATAACCTGACTGGAGTTCCCGAGTGGATGCTTGCTTGAGCCGCCAGCGTGATCCGAGTAGAGTGCACAATATCCGCGATCGGGATGGGCCAGGAAGTGCCCTCTCTCAGTGCCGCTACAGTCAGACGACATTCCTCAGCATGCCCCTTGTCGATCGCACGGAGCTGTGTTGTCGCAAGGCGCAGCTTACCTGGCCGCGCAATCTCCAGATGCTGAAAGTCGTTCAATATCAGGGTTTGTCCTTCGCAATAGACCTCGACCCGCTCTTTTCCTGATAATCGGGATCCATTTGCGACATATGTCAGTGTCCCGACCGATCCGTCCAAAAAGCCTATCTGGGTCATGAAGTTGTCCGCGCGGTATCGTCCGGCGTCATTCATCGCGGTTGTGTATACTCCCACCGCCGGACTGCCTGTCAGCCAAAACATCCAGTCGAGGAAATGGCATCCCTCTCCGAGCAGTCGTCCTCCACCCACCGCAGGATCTTGAGTCCAGTGGTCGGGGGGAAGGTAGCCGGCGTTGACTCTGTAATGGACTACCAGGGGTTCGTGCCGGTCACGGATGGCGTCGGCGAGTCTCCTGGCAAGTGGCGCAAAGCGCCGGTTGAAACCGACCATCAGCATTCTGCCGGGCGAGGAGTCTAATGCTTTCTGGATTTCTTCGAGTTCTTCGAGCTTAAGGCACAGCGGTTTTTCGACGAATACATGTTTGCCCGCCTGCAGCGCGGTGACAACCTGAGACGCATGGAGACCATGCGGAGTCCCAATCAGCACGAGATCCACTGTAGGGTCGCCAATCAGTTCATTCAGGTCGGAGGCCGCATACCGGAAATGGAACCGCTGAGCGACGTTTCGCGTGCTAAGTGCAGTTCTATTAGCTAAGCCTACCAGGTCAATGCCATCAAGCTTGCTGAATGCGGGCAGCAGTTTGTCTGTAACGAAGCCGCCAGCGCCAACGACGCCAAGCCCTATGCGCCTGGCCATTGGTTGCGCGTTGCGCGCTTTGGCCGACCTTATCTCTACCCTGTGGGTCAGAGCGGCGTCGTCTGGATACTTGATCAGAATGCCCAGGTAAGGCTCACCGGATTTTCCGGCAATTAGATCGTAGGCCGCAGGTGCCTCATGGATAGGAAAACGATGAGTAATTAGCGGTTGCATTCTGACGCTGCCGCGCACCAACATGTCCACAAATGCCTGCATGTTGCGTTTCTCAGTCCAACGGACATACCCATACGGATAGTCATTGCCATGTTCCTCGTATGACGGATCATAACGACCGGGACCGTACGAACGCGAAATGACAAACTCCAATTCCTTCTGGAAGTATGGCCTTCGCGGGATGGTCAGGCCCACGTCGCCGACTGCCACGACCCTTCCTTTGTCTCGAGTGATCTCGCCCGCCAGTTGGATCGGTTCGTTGCTGGTGGTCGCTGCTGTAATCAAGGTTGTATCCACGCCGAATCCGGTGGTCACGCGAGCGCATTCACCAACGAATGAGGACCGTGCCTGAGCAGCGCTATCGGCTCCCAGTTGCAAAGCCAGGGCCGCGCGCGAGGCAATAGGATCGAAGCCGAGAACGGTGCACCCTGCGGCCTTGAGCAGCTGAATCGTGATCTGGCCGAGCAACCCGAGGCCGATGACAGCCACTGCCTCTCCGAGATGGCTGTTGCCCAGACGTATTCCTTGGAGCGCAATTGCGCCCAGTGTTGAGAAAGCGGCGTCCTCGAGTATCGATGGATCGCTCTTGGGGATCCGAACTATGAGGTTTCTTGGGACCGCTACATATTCCGCGTGGGAAGCGTATCCCGCCCCCGCGCAAGCGACGAGGTCGCCAGGTCTTACGTCGGTCACACCCGATCCGGTTTCAATAATGGTGCCGGCACACGAATAGCCCAAGTTGTTCATGCTTCCCAAGCGATTCATGACTGTTCGGGCCGTAGCTACAACTCCGTCACGGGCCACTTTTTCGAGAACCTGTTTTACGAGATGAGGGCGCGAACGAGCTTTTTGCAGCAAATTCTGGCGGCCAAACTCAATCGCCGCCCTCTCGGTGCCGGCGGAGACCAGGGAGGCTGCTACCCTGACAAGAGCAACTCCAGGTCCAACTGCGGGTATCGGCACCTCAAGTACTTCGATGGAGCCATCTCTGAGGTCCTGCATCACTTGTTTCATAATTGTCCTACAACATATTGCCTCATTGCTTCAACGAACGACTCAATTTAACTCCCGCAATGGCCGGCAGCCTCAAGACCGTCTCATCGGAAGTCAATGCCCTGCGACCTATTTCCTTGCCTCTATCAGCTGCATTAACCCGTGATTTTTAAAAGCTCTCCTCAGTAGCGGACGGGGCCAGAGATGCTTAGCCACGGTTAATAGCGTATCAGTGTGCCTCTGGCCCACTGAACCTTCTAACAAATCACCAAAGGACAATTGGGTTTTGATTTTAACTTGGGAAAACTGAGAGAACATGCTTCGAGCCTCGCCGATTGTATAGGCTTTCGTGCCCGGACTTTCCAAGTAATTTGCATATATGTGGGCCAAGGAAAGATATGGCCGGCCTGCAAGCAGGGCATATCGTAGCCATAGCATGTATCCGGTGAGGGAATATTTGTGATAAATCATTATTCTTGCCGTTCCACTGGGGCGAAGTACTCGGAAGACCTCAGCAACTCCTTGAGAGGTATTCGGTGAATGATGCAGAACTCCCCATGAATATACTAAATCAAATGAATCGGGATCGAATGGTAGATGCTCCGCATCCGCAATCCTGATGTCCGACTTCAATCCGTATATAGCCAATCTCCTGCGCGTGTGTTCAATTGCCCTCGGGGTGATGTCAATTCCTGTCAATGAACGAGGTTTTGATTTTGCCCATTCAACATGATCGGCGCCCATTCCCACACCGACTTCGAGTACGTCCTTTCCTTGTCCCTCATGAAAACCCGCAAAAGGAATAATATAGGGTTCCAAAGAAAATCTTGCTTTGCTATGAGACTCGTAGTACTCCCTTTCGGACTTCCCTGTGGCATAGGTTTCTCCACAGCTTTTCGCGTTCCAGAAGTCCCGCACGCGGTTTTTCAGATTTGATGCGCGAGCCATGGTGGCGTGGTTCAGATGTTATTTCAAAGGTATGGAAGTTACTAAATTAAACAAGGAGATGCTGTGTATCGGGGGACGAGTTAGTCCCAGCAAGCAAGCGGTAAGGAGGTGAGAAGAAACGAAGCGGTCAGTTACTGGAATTTGCCAACTGTTGATAAATCCTCATCAAGCTTGCGTGCTGTGATTCCCAGTTATAGAAGTGATCAAAGGCCGAGCGCGATGCGACGCCGCACTTTTCGAGGAGCCCCGGCTCTCCCAGGAGGCGAAGTATGGCTATTGCGAATTGTTCGGAATCTAACGGTATGGTGAATCCAATCCTATGACGCTCGATCAGGGCATTGATCCCGGAGACAGTTGTGCCGATTACCGGAAGACCGAGCGCCATATACTCGTATAATTTACGAGACGCCACGATATTTCGCGCCGCTCCGCGCGGATCGTAAAGAGCAATGCCGATTCGTGCGGCCGAGGCAATCATCAGGGCCTTATCGTGGGATACGGGAGGCTCGAACCGGAGGTGGTGAGCGACAGGTGCTAATTCCTGTGGTAGCAAGCCGGTTGCAAACTCTTCGTGAGTCTGCCCAACGATCAGGGCTGACACGGGCCGTTTGGCCTCTTGGCAACGGGCAAGTGCTGCCAGCAACATGCGGCGGCACTCAATCTCCACTATCCTACCCAGGTGGACAAGATCTGTAGGCTGCTGATCTCTGTTTAGAGCGGGAAGAGCTGCGATCTCAGCAGAGGGATAGGATGGCACAACAAACTGGCTGCCACTAGATGCGGAGTAATACTCCTGGCGCTCTGCGCTTACGTGAAACACGGCGTCAGCTCGGCGCAACAGCCATCGAAACACCATTAAGAGCAGTGCTTCGCCCCTGTGTCTGAGCATCCGAGGAAACTTCCTGGTGAGCCAGGCAGGGTACATTTCATGTACATCAAATACCGCACGCCTGCCTGTCAAACGCGCAGCAAGCCATGCGACAATCCAGGAATCTGGTTCGCACGCTTGAATTATGTCCGGGCGAAGGCGAAGACACCAATAGAATAGACACGAGAGGGCAACCAACCTTGAGAGAACCAAGCGCAGGCTGCCAAGGGTCTCTTCGCTTGCCGCGCACCGAACCGGCAAGCATATCGAACGGATATCTCCCGAGCGGTCGTTCTCATCCGTGAAAGGGCCGATTATTGTGACCTGAGCGCCGGCACCCGCGATACCTCTGTAGAAGCAACCATATATGCGTGAGTCGCGGATTGGGTGCTTGGAGGTAATGAGACAGATCTTGAGTTTCGACAGGTCCGACAAAGGTGCTTCATCAGTCGCCCAGGACTGCGCGGACATGGTGCTCCCATGTGTAACGATCGAGTATACGCTGGCGCGCCCGTTGGCCGAGCCTGCAACGCCAGTCAGGATTCTCGATAACAAATTTGATGCCGGAACAGATGTCCTCCGGAACACCCGGCCGGCACAGGATGGCAAGATAGGGTTGGTCGTCTCGAAGCTGGCGACCGCTAGGTTCGAAGTCCCTTGCATGCAACGCTGGTTTTAGGATCTCACCGATTTGCTCGAGTTCACTGGCGATGATTGGCTTGGCCATGGCCATGTACTCAAACAAATTTGTCGGGCTCCCGAAGAAGCGGCTCCCGTCGGCGTTTGCAGCATGGGGAGAGAGTAACATGTCAGACGATGCCAGGTACAAGGGTGTTTGATGCTGCGAAACGGTACAAGTGAATTTGACGGTCGTGCTATCGGCAAGCGATCCAAGGCGACAACGCACCTCGGGCATGGTGAGGCCGTCCCCGACAAAGAGGAATACTATTCGCTGTTGCCGCAAGTAATCTGGATCGCGCGAATGCCAGTCAGCAATAGCTTGGGCCAATACCTCAGCCCCATGCCAGCGGCCAAAGGTACCTACGAAGGCACAAACGCATGCATCGCGAACGATACCCCGATCTTTCCTGACCTCGTCGATGCGATCTCAGCATAGGGCACGTGTCAGTTCTTGCCGACTATATTCAATCACAGTCCCCTGTGGTTTCCATTACCGAAAAAAACAAACATAGGGTGACTCGAAAAAGCTCTTCATCAAAAACCATAGGTTTCCCACCAAGAATGCCCCTGAGCGCGTCTTTGGCGTAAAAAAAAGTGTTTCGCGCCGAGCGGGATACAAACTTGATGGTGCCGCGTGCACCGCGTGATGATCTGTTCCCTTGACCGCTTCTCGAGGGCCTGACGTCACAGCCGGGGCCCCGTGATCGACCCAGATGCCCTGGCCGTCAGGGCTTCACTCGGCGAGCAACCCATTCATCCGCTGGAGGAGCCCCACGTCAAACGACCCGGGAGACCAGCGATCCCACAGATCTATCGGTACTTGGGCCCCGCCTCCCGGACGAGGCGATCTCTCGTTTGGCTGATTTTTGTAGGTCTGTGAATTCCCCTGATCAAAAATGACCTATGACCATTTTCCAATGACCAATTGTGTGAGCCGCACCGCCCACGCCGTGTGGCCGAATCAGAGTGCTGCTCGCCCAAGCGTTCAACTTCCCGATTGAAGTCGAAGGGGACATCCCGCCTGTTCCTGGAGCGAAAAAACTAGAGATACAGACAAGCCTAATGCGTGGCCCCCCACGAGAGTCGGCCGACACCAGATCATTTGGTCGCCGTCGCGATCAGATACCAGCCGAACCTGCGGACCATCACCTTGCTGGCAAAGACCCGGTTCAGCATGCGCTTCGCCGTACGCTTCAGGCAACCCTCCGACCCGGTCTCGCAGAGCGAAAAACCATGCTGGACCATGATGCTGGTCTGAGCGAAAGGCGAAAGCAGTCGCCGTAGAGCAGAGCGTGAGTAAACCCTTACCAGCGGGGCGGCTGTGTTCAAGGCATCGCGTTGCTCGATTCGCGACATGAACTTCCGCCAGTCCATGCTGAACAAACGACGCTGCAAGAGGCCCTCCACAACAACCTTCCACGCCATTTGCAGCGAGTCCCGGTGATAAACAGCCATAATCAACACACCGCCGGTGCGCAACACGCGGTAGATTTCACGAAGGGCGGCACGCATGTCGGGGGTGTGGTGCAGAACGCCGAATGAATAGACGACGTCAAACGATTCGGAAGCGTACGGCAGGCACTCGACGTCGGCGCGCGCCAGCCGTGCACGCATATGAAACGCGCGAAACCGTCGACGGGCCAGTTCGATGTGCCGTGGCACGAGGTCAATTCCGTAGACCTCGCTGCCCGCTCGGGCGAACTGCATCAGATCGGTCCCTAGCCCGAATCCGACCTCGAGCACCCGCCGGCCGGGATACCGGTTAAAGCCGAGCGTGCTGCGGATCCACGGGGCATACGCCTGGTATCGGTTTGCCTCCACTCGCAGCCAATAGGCCGGATCGTCGGGCGCAAGACCCTCCAGCAGCCCACAGGGATCGTTATCCCACTGGCGGATAGTCTCTACCTTATCGGGATGCAGCGTCCTCGGCTCGATCACCTTGCTACGCCATCGGCAATGCAAGCAGAGTCTCTAGACCGGATAATTCACGGGGGTGGTTGTATTTCTCCGGAGGTAGCATCTCGCCAACCGGACAGGGGTTTCTGCCCATCCTCAGCCAGCCAGCACCGCCCTGACGTGGTGCTCCCAGGTGTACCGCTCCAGAACTCGTTTCCGCGCGTTGCGGCCGAGGACTATGCGCCACGCGGGGTTTTCAGCCAGGAAAACGATACCTCGACGGATGTCTTCCGGCACGCCAGGCCGACAGAGAATGGCGATATTCTGGTCATCCTCGCGGGGCAGCCTCCCCAAAGGCGGCAAATCGGTCGCATTCAGGCTCGGCCGCAAGACCTCGCCAATCTGTTCAAGATCGCTGGCGACAATCGGCTTCGCCATCACCATGTATTCGAACAACTTCGTGGGACTCCCGAAGAACCGGCTCCCATCCGTGTTGGCCACGTGAGGAGAGAGCAGGATGTCGGAGGCGGCGAGGTACCGGGGTGCGTCGCTATGTGGTACGATTCCGGCAAATCGGACGCTCTCGCTGTAGACGAGCGAGGCGAGTCTCCGGCGAACCTCTGGCATCATTTGTCCGTCGCCGATAAAGAGGAACATGATTTTATTTTGGCGAATAAAGGCGGCATCGACCGCGTGCCACTCGGCGATCGCCTGCGCGAGCACTTCCGCGCCGTGCCACCGCCCGAACGTCCCCACGAACGTGCAGAGGAAGGCATACCGGTCGATGCCTAGCTTGCGCCGTAGGGCAATGGGTCCTTCGCCGTCGAGCCTCTCCGGCGCATAGATGTTCGCGTCCACGCCGTTCGGGTGCATCCGGATCCGACGCGCGGGGATGCCTAGCTCCAGGAGTTCTTGCCTCAGCACGTCAGACACCACGACGATTCGATCGGCGCTGGATAGGGCCACACGCTCGAAAGTGGCACGCAGCCCAAGCAGCATACCGCCTCTGCCCCACCGCTTCGTGACCCATGTCTCCGAGCCGTTGTATTCGACGATCCAGGGTACCGCCAAGCGATCTGCGACTTCCATTCCTGCGGCATTATAGGGAACAAGCCGTTGGTAGACGAAGGCGATGTCTCCATGCGCAACCTCCAGCGTCCGTCTCGCGAGGCGCCGGCCCAGCAGGAGACCATACCAACTAAACAGGGCCGGTGCCGTCGGGGGAGGCGCGACCTGCTCGATGCGAACCTCTTGATCAAGGTTTGGAAACAGCTCCGCCGACACGAAGGTTATTTTGATCCCAAGCCGGCTCAGAGCATTCACGACCCCCGCCATATGGGTCACGGAGCCGCCTGTCAACGTCCCAGAGAATGAAGAATTCGCCATCAAGTAGACGACCGTCCTCCCGTTTTTCTCTACGTCTGCGCTCTGGAACTCGAGTGGCCTGCGCCGACTGGCACGAAGGATAAATGTCACGAGCGCTTTGACGGCCGCCAACGTCGCTGTGACAATGCCCACGAAGTCCGCCAAGATCCGCCAGCGGCTGATGATCCGTAGCTGCCCCCCGGGTTCGAGGACGACAATCCGGACGGGACACAGCAACGCCGCGATGACGAGGAAGTGGGCCAGGAGCGGGCGGGCCATCTCGGAGGCCATGTACACAAGAAACTGCCGACCACGAATCAGCTTCCGCAACCTCAGAGGCGCTCCGCTCACGAGGCGGTAGAACTCCTCCGAGGAGATATATACCAGGCGAGCACTCGGTTCCATCAACCGCTCCGGAACCACCGTGCCCGTCGAGCCGCCCAGGACTACACACAGAATTTCGGGCTGCGCATCCCCGCTTGGCGTTTCCTTGCCGATGACGGTTCCCACGTTCAGTTCGCGAGACTGTGCCACGCGCACAACGCTTCTCGCAGCTCGTCTGTTAACTCGCTAAGATCGTGGCGCGCAACGAGCGTGTTGGCGTCAAGGCAGCGCGGACCTATGACAGTAAGCGCCCGATAGGGAAGCGTTTCATTGGGGGTCGAAAGGCGCACAGTCGCCGCTGGTTCCTTGCGGCCGTATCTCTCTGAAAACCACCCCAGGAACGCTATCTCATCTCCATAATGCACGCTGAGCTGCGGAAGCTCGTGGCCACGGACATACAATCCCAAGGCCCCGGCGTCGTTCGGGCCACACCACCTTCCCTCTCGGACCTGCTGCGTCTCGACGCGCACCCGGGGGCCGAATTGGAACCAAGTGTCAATCGAGTGCACGCCGGTCCCTCGGACCTCGTCAAACACGAGCAGCAGCGGGCCACGGAAGTGAAGTGCGATCGAGCGGACGTGTACAATGTCTCCGCCGATTCTCTGAAAGCCGTCATGGGTCCCACGAAACACAACCCAATGGTTGCCCTGGCACCAGATCTCAACCGAGGGATTGCACAAGCTGGACCATTGAAATGGCCCGTCGTCGAAGGCGCATACAGAACGGCCGTCCACCGTCAAACCGTTGTGAAAGCATGTTCTCCGAAAAGCGTCCCGCCAGGTTGAATCGCTGGTATACACGTATGTCCCGGGATCCACTAGTTGCGACCGCCCCCGAGCAAAGAAGGTGAACGACAAGGTATCCCCGTGCCCATGCGATCCGAACCCCTTAGGGCCCATCCCCAAATAGCCGGCATCGATCACGACTTGGCTCGCGTCCGAGTGCCACCCCGAGCGCATGATGTATGTCCCGCCGTGCCGAAACGCCCGGCTGCGCTCGCCGGGTGGATGGGCGTGGAGTGCCTCATACCTCTCCACTCCCTCCAGCCCCAGAACCCACGCCACTTCAGGAGGGGCCTGCTCGCCGGCCTGGAACTTGAAATCACCGCGCTCAAACACCACAGCGCCAACAGCCAGCAGACCCCGATGGTCAACCGCGGGCCGATCCGTCAGCCAGCACACCCGTCCGCCGTCGCCGTCGCCGATACTATCAGTCAGCCCATCCGGCCGCGTGAGGTGCATGGAGTATTCGAGCATCTTCTCCATTCGCCCCCAGGCCGTCGGTGGCACCTCATAGCCCGATCGTCGCGCCACGAGCGCAGCGTACAAGAAGCACTCGAGCTTCAGCCGGTGATACTCGGTCGACTGCTCGTAATCTACACCGTCCGGATAGACCTGCCGATCAACCTCGTGCCACAAGCCCTTCAGACCAATTCCCCGCCACTTCTGAGCGCGAGGGTGCATTCCGAGCAAAATGCCGCAGAACGATAGACCAACATAATCGGCCACCAAGTGGTTGCTGCTCAGCCCATCGCCTCCAACCTCGAGACGCCGCTCGATATACTCTGCGTGTTCAACCAGGGCGCCCAGCGCCCGAGCCCGAAAAGCATCTGTCAGCGACGAGGCACCATCAAGCAGCACCAGCACCCACCACCACGAGACACTCCGCAGTGCCACTTCCATGGCGTTGCCCCAGTTCACACCGATCTCTGGCGGATTGTCGGCCAGCCAGGCGATCCATTGTCGTACCACTTCGTCCGCATACCGTGCATCGCCCTCGAGCCAGTATGCCTGGGCCATCCAGACCCAGTGGTAAGCGCGGCTGAGGTCCCAGCAGCGCTTGACGTCGCAGGGATCCCCCAGGCTCATGTAGTTAATCCGGCTGAAGTGGCGCCGCGGCCACACCTTGCCTGTGACAAAGTCGCGATGCCAATTCACCGGTTCGCCCACGAAGGCGTCCTCTGCTCCGAGCAGGCGCATCTTGTGTTCCATCGAAAGTTGCGCACGTTGGGCCAGTTCCTGCCGAAAAGCCGACGCTGCGTCTAGCCACGTCCTTAACGCCTTCGCTTCACCTGGAATCAAGGCCGCCCGGAGCCGAGTGCGGCTGGAATGCAACCAGTCACTCGGAGCAACGGCGTCTGATCGGAATCGTGAAGCGACAGCCTCGATGTAGATCGCACGGCACGGGTCGGTGAGCCGCTGGTAGCCACGCCGAACCAGGGTCCGCAACGGCATTCGCGCGATCCGGTTCAGACGAGCCGCAACCTGCCGGCTAGATGAGGGTGTAGATGAATGGGCCACGGCCAATGGCGAGGAACGTCAGAAGCACCGAGAACAGAAGCTTGAGGACCGTCACGGAAGGGATCATCCGCCATAACTTGTTATCGAGTAGCGGGTGGAGCTTCACCGCTCGCTTGGTCCGGCGGCACTTCGCCCAATCGAACGGGCCGGAACAGAGGTCGATCGCCGAAGCGTCCAGGCTGGGGAGCCTATTCTTGAACCGGAACTTGTGGCGGGTCTGGGCCAGGACCCGGCAGCGGCCCTCAAAAACGAGCTTCCCGACCGCCAGTGAGCTCATCGTAGAGAGTAGGATTATCCCCTCCAGCCACTGACATGCTCTGTGACGCCATTACGTTTTGGGGTCAATCTATCGGAGATCCTTCTTGTGTGTTGGCAAACATTCCCACAGGGTAGCCAGGCGCGCGCCGTTCCCCGCATCATCAATGCTCCGACCAAATGGGACATACCGAATGTTGGCTCGCCCCGCCAGCTCCTTATCCAGAAGCCGCCAGAAGTCGATCACCGTGATCTGACGACCACTCGCGTCGAAATCCCGTGCCGTGAGGCCCTGAAATATGGGGTCAGGCGTCGTGATCAGCACCACGTCCGCCTGCGTCAGGCAGTCCACCACCGACTCCAGGACAATGGCGTGGTCCCGCAGCTGCGCCCGTGCCGGTTCATTGGCGAGGGGATCGTAAGCGATCACGCGCACGCCCGTCTCTGACAACGCCTTTGCCAGGTAAATCCCCTGCGACTCCTCAATCACACTGGAGAACGGCTTGTAGGCTAATCCCAGCACGGCGACAGTGCTACCCTGCTGCAGGTGTGGTCGCAGGCCCTCGACGATTCGCACCGCGAGCCTGCGATTCATCGCATCCGTCGTATCCGCCAGGTCCGCCTGCGTCCCGAGCGCCCGGGCGATGAAGCTCAAGGCAACGTTGTCCCGCGGGAAGCACGGGCCACCATACCCCAGACCGCCGGTGAGATACCTCCGGCCAATGCGCCGATCGAGCCCCAACGCATTGCTCACCACATCGATATCACCTCCTGGAATACGCTCGCACAGATCCGCCAGCATGTTCGCGAAGGTGATCTTCGTCGTCACGTATGTGTTGACGGCGATTTTCGTCAGTTCCGCGTTCTCCAGACTCATCCGCTTGGACGGGGCGTGGTTCTCCGTGATCTGGGCGTAGCAGGCTTCCAGTTGAGCGCCGGCCTGCTCATCCTGCTCGCCGATGAGCGTGAAGTCGGGGTTGAGAAAATCACGGATGATGCTGCCCAGCGCAATGAACTCCGGGCTGTAGCAGAGCCCGAAATCCCGGCCGCATTGCTTGCCGGACTCGCGCTCGAGGATGGGCAGCAGGCCATAGCGCGTGGCGCCGGGGAGCACTGTGCTCGTCAAGACGACATTGTGGTAGTCTCCTTTTTCTGCCAGCGCACGTCCGATCTCCCGGAATGCCCAGGCCGCATACTGCAACGAAAAGGCCCCGCGCGCATCGGAAGGCGTCGGGACGATCACAAACGTCAAGTCGGAGTTCAGGATGGCCTCGCGATGACTCATGGTGGCGCGTAACCGTTCCCGGCTCGCGGCGATGGTCTCGTCCAGGTTGGTCTCCTGTACCGGGGCCCGTCCCGCGTTCACCAACTCGACGGCGTGCTGGTTGATGTCCACTCCGATGACGGGGAAGCCCCGCTTGGCGATCGCCGCCGCCATACTCGCACCCAATTTGCCCAACCCGACGATGGAATATCTGAGGCTCATTTCGCGATCAATCCCTTTCCGTCGTGCGGCCTGCTGCGGAGTGCTGTTCCCTCCTGACCTGTCGCAGCCTCCCGCCGCTCATTCAGCGCGCAAAACCGGCCTCGTCCCGACACTCGGCGCTTGAAGCCACCCGGCCCGTCCGCGCCCTTGCGGCCGCCTGTGTCCGGACTTGCTCCTCGATCCAGGCGTACGTGCGCGACAACCCTTCTTCGAGCGAGATCTTGGGCTCCCAGCCCAACACGTCTCGCAAGCGGGTGTTGTCGGAGTTGCGGCCGCGCACTCCTTGCGGACCAGGCACATGCTTCTTGACGATACGAATGCCCGCGATGCTGGCCACCATGTCAGCCAGTTGATCTATCGTAACCAAGCGATCCTGTCCAAGGTTCAATGGTTGAGAATAATCCGATTTCATCAGTTTGTAAATTCCAGTAACACAATCATCGATGTAGCAGAACGAGCGCGTCTGCTCGCCATCGCCCCAGATCTCGATCTCGGGGTTGCCGGTGAGTTTCGCCACGGCCACCTTCCGGCACAAGGCGGCAGGCGCCTTTTCTCGTCCGCCTTCCCATGTCCCCAGCGGGCCAAAGATGTTATGGAATCGTACGAGGCGCGTCTCGAGACCGTAATCCTCCCGATAATGTGTACACAACCGCTCGGTCACGAGCTTCTCCCAGCCGTAGGCGTCCTGGGGCTGGGCCGGATAGGCGTCATCTTCCTTGAGAGGCGTGACCTTCGCCTCCGTCTGTTTGTATTCGGGGTAAACGCAGGCAGACGATGTATAGAAATACCGCGTAGCCCCGTTGACCCGCGCCGCCTCGAGTGTGTGCAGATTGATGAGCGAATTGTTGTGCAGGATTTCGGAGTGGTGAGAAGAGATGAATCCCATTCCTCCCATGTCCGCTGCCAGGGCGTAGACCTCTTTGATCCCGCGCGTGGCCCGCAGACAATTGTCCCACCGCCGGAGGTCGAGCAACTCGAATTCGTCCGCATCCACCGGGCTATACTCTGGAAGCTTGAGGTCCACGCCTCGGACCCAATAGCCTCGGCTCTTGAGATAGGTCACCAGATGATGCCCTATGAAACCTCCTGCCCCTGTCACCAAGATTTTCGGTTGCTCTTCCATCGATTCCACTCCTCTTGCACTCATTTGTCTGGACTTACCAAGTTATCACGAACGAGTTCATTGCCAAGATCCACCAAGACGAGCGCCACCCAGCGTGCGCCCGACCCCGTTCTGACGCTATCGGCACATCCCGCAGAGATGCCGGCATCGTGCGGCCGTCCTCGCCCGCATTCTGCGCGCCCATTGATGGAAGGCATTGGGACGGCGGAACCGGGGGAAAGTGTACTCGCCCGGCCCACCATTCAAGGTGAACCAAAACCAATGCGCACTCAGCGAGAATAGTTCCTCGCCAATCGCTGCCTTCATCTCGCTCACCTTGGTCTGATCGGATCCCAATTCTGTGTGAAAGCTGTGGTCCGCCGAGTTCAGGAGGATCTCGTTGCGAGATGTAAAGTCGAGGATGGAGACCGATTGTTCCACCGCGGAATCGATATGGCCCAACCGGAGACTGGGACCCAAGCCCAAGTTCCCGCCCTTCCACAGACCGTGTCCGTAGAGCGCCTTTTCCGGCGGTGCATAGCGTGCATCCGCCAGATCATGCATGACCACAAGATGGTCTCGTGCTGCCACCCGAGGCAGGATCTCTCCCAGCACACACTCAGCCACGTCAAATCCGTGGGCATCCCAAAAGATGCGGCAAGGGCCCGTCCCCTCAAGGACAGGGCCATATTCAAAGGTCAACAAGTCCTCCCGGAGGGCCCTGAGCGGCCGAAGCCACTCCTTCCCCACGATGTCGCGTACCCGGCCGCGCGTCGCCCTCCAATCCCTTGACAGGCAGAGACTCACCACCGACAATGATCTTCCATCAGCGGAGAAGATTCGCAGCCTCCGTGAAGGCGCAGGTCGGATTCCCCCGACCCTGTCCGAGCTCCAGGATCAGCTCTGCCTTGAATTCCAGCACTACCGCCATAAGCTGCGCCCATTGGAGCAGCGCGGGGTAGACGGGACTGTCCGCCGGTTCAAAGAGGGCCAGAATCCTCTGCCGCGACGCGCTCAATCTCCGGCGCTGATTCCAGTAGGCCTGCGCCGGACTGAAGCGGAGAGTGCCTTCCTGATTCATTGGCAAAATGTTCACTCGGCGATCCGTTTGACCCCCACTCATTTCATACGCCGCTGGCTTGACCGAGGTGGACGTCCCCAGCCGCTGCTCGGCATAACAAATCGTGAAACCAGACCCTCAGCCGTGTCCCATCATGATTCCGGACAGCCACTTCCCGGCCCCTCAAGCCAAGCGTCCGGCGAAGGGCCTCATCTCCCATTAACGTCGCGATGGCCCGCTTCAGCTCCGATCTATTGTGGATACTGACCACGAATCCCCATCCCTCCTTTTGAGCGTATTCGACCGGCGGGACATTCGGAGGGCCGTACAGCAACACCGGGCAAGAACAAATCATATAGGCTATCGATTTGGCGGGCAGAGAATATTTCACGTATCGAAAGCTGGCGCGATCAAAATTCACCGGTACCACCAATAGATCGGCACTGCTCAGGACCGAGGGGGCCTCGGAGCTCACAGGGCTATTGTTCACCTGCACGCCAGACAGACCATGGAATTTACGCCGCAATTCTCCGACGAATCTCTCAGATGTATAGACTTCGAAGCGAACATCTGTCCCCGCTCTATGCATCTCCGAAATCGTGCAGGCCACCTCCCCCAAACCGTGGAGCTGCGCCAGCGGATGCACTGTACCCATGTAGACTACCCGGAATGAGCCGGAATAAGACCAATCGTTCTTGGCACACTTCAGCCACTGTTCGGTCTCCACCGGGCTGATACAGGGTAGGAACGGAACGCGATATCGCTCCTCGTACGCACGGCACATGGCATCACAAATCCCGAAACGCAACCGCGCCCGCGCGAAGGCCATCTGTAGCTCGGTTTCTACCTCTCGCCGAATCCAGCGGGACAGCACACTCCGGTATCGCCCCTCCGGCCAATCGTCCGACATCTGAATGACTGCGGGGATCTGATAACGCTCCGCTATCAAACGCACGAGCTTTAAAAACCCGAGGTCTCCCAGGTTGCTGTAGATAAGCTGTGGCTTGAAGCCACCTATCCATGCCTGCACCTCGTGCGTCAGATTCGCCTCAGTCCGCCAGTCATCGAGCCCTCCTGCCACAAGAAGCTCGACCACCCGTTGAGGCAGGAGGCGTGAGAGCGGACGCTCAAAAGCCTCGACCTCATCAGTGGCCGTTCGAGCGCGCCCAGGAGAGGCTGGTCGCAAAGCCGTCATGTCAGTCTTTCGGAATGGCCCGCTAATCCTACGGATCGCTCCGGCTATCTCCGAAATTGGAAAGCGCCAAGACATCTCTCTTTCTGAAAGATAGTAAAACGCCTCGCACACGGTCGTATCCGGTACACAATATTCCCTGTGTAGGTTCGCGACCTTGTCCTTCGGCCAGCCCTTAAACAGATTCGTCAGACTGATACCCGTTCCCGTATACAGATTGAACGTGCTCGCGGTCACAACCAGTAAGCGAGGGTAGGCCAACGAGTTAATAGAACTTGCCCCCGAGCGGGAAGCCATTTTAGGAGCGCCTCACTTCCTGGCAACTGCGATCAGGTACCAGCCAAACCAACGGGACAACAGCTCGTTGCAGGACTGCAATCGGCCGAGCAGCCGCTTGGCCGCTGCTTTCAGGTGATTGTCGGTCCGTCGTACGATGGTAGAAGGGGCATGCCTGATTAAGTAGTTGACGGAACTGAAGCGATTGAGCAACCGTTTCAGATCGGAGCGCGAATACAGGTTCACCAGGGGTCTGGCTGGATTGATGTCATGGCGTTGCTCGATACGGGACATGAACGTTCGCCAGTCTGATTTGAAGAGTTCGCCCCGCAAGATGCCATCTACTAGTATCTTCCAGGCAATTACCAGCGAGTATCGGTGATACACCGCTAGGATCAGCGTCCCGCCGGGTTGGAGTACGCGGTGGATTTCACTAAGAGCGGCGGGCATATCAGGGGTGTGATGCAAGACCCCGAAGGAATAGACGATGTCGAACGCCTCCGAAGCGTACGGCAGGAACTCGGCATCACCTTGCGTGAGGTGCGCACGCATGCCAGCCGCGCAAAACCTGCGACGGGTCAATTCGACATGACGCGGCGTGAGGTCAATGCCATGGGCTTCGCAACCACCTCGAACAAACTGCATCAAGTCACTGCCCAATCCGAATCCGATTTCGAGCAGACGCTTGCCGGGGAACCGATCAAAGCCGAACGTCTCTTGCATCCAAGGGGCATAGGTTCCATACCGGTGAGCGTCCACCCCCAGCCAGTATGCCGCGTCGTCAGGGGAAAGACCATCCACTAGGCCGCAGGGATCGTTGTTCCACTGGAGGATAGCCTCCAGCTTGTCGGGATGGAGGCTTTTGCCCTGTGTCATGGGACCAGTCTCTCCATTGTGATGGATCTCAGGCACCAGCCTACCGCCTCAGCAAAGGCTGCCCGAAGGCCATCACCGCCGCCTGATGGAGATGCGAAATAGGGTATTCGGAAGATCGATTCAATCGGCTCGCGATTTTCCGCCAAGAGCTGCTTGCAGATCGGATGTAGCGATGCCGTCCGGGTCATGAAGTCCGCTTTTCTATGCACAAGTCGTACCATGCCGTCAGATTGTAGATGCCCCAGATGAACGCACTGGTGTTTGCCCGCCCCTTCCGATGCATGTTGATCAGACGCTGGACGAAGTCATATTGCAGCAATCCTCGACGGCGCAAGGCAGACTCCATGATCGTTGTCTCGACGTGATCGAGAAATGGCCCGTCGTGAAGCCACTCCGCCATGGGCGCTCCGAATCCCATTTTCGGTCGGTCAATCACCTCATCGGGGATCAGCCCCCGTACGGCCTTCTTGAGAATATATTTCGGCTTCCCGTCGTGGACTTTCCAGGTCTGCGGTATGGCATTGCTGAACTCGACTAGGCGGTGATCCAGGTAGGGCACGCGCGCTTCGAGCGAGACTGACATCGTGATCTTGTCCACCCGCATCAGCAGCAACTCCGGGAGCCGGAGTTTGAATTCCAGGTAAATCATCCGATTCAGTACATCCGCGTTGGATACGTGTCTGTCATACTGTGCAAGCAATTCCTGTACGGATCGAAAGGTGTCTGGATGCCACTGGGCTTGTGTGGCCAGTTGTTCCAAGGCGTTCTCGCGATGGTCCTGGAAAAGACTCGGATTGACTCTATTCAGAACGCGACGCTTGATATTGTCGGTAAAGACGTGGCAGTTTGACCAAAACAACTCACGATCGCGGGCTGCGCGCTCGATCAAGTCGAGCCTGTTCGCAAGGCGGGGCATCAGGCGTGCGGTCGCCGCGGCGGGCAGTGCGCTCAGGCGGCGTATGGCGGCTGGAACATAGCGGTGAAAGGGCAGCCAGAACCGTTGGTAAACGCGCAGATAGTTCATATAACTATCGTATCCGCTGAACTGCTCGTCAGCCCCTTCCCCGACCTGCATAACGATGACGCCGCTGTCCCGTGCGAGCTTCGAAACGAAATACAGTGGGATGCAAACCCAATCGGCGATCGGCTCGTCCTGCGAGTAAATAAGTTGATCCATGTACCCACGCATATCGTCTCTGTTGATCTGGATCTCATGGTGATTGGTACCAAAGAATCTGGCAACCTTGCGTGCGTGGTCCAGTTCGTTTAAGTGAGTGTAATCTGAGAAGCCGACGGTGAAAGTATTGATCGGGCGATCCGTGAATTCACGCATTAGGGCGACATTAGTAGTCGAGTCCACACCCCCTGATAGAAAGGCTCCGTAAGGGACATCGGACATCATATGTTGACCGACGCTCGCGCGAAGCCGGGAGATAACGCCGTCCACGTAGAATCTCTCCTGCTCCTTTTCTGGCCACGACGAGATATCGTCGGGGATACAGTCGGCGGCCGGCAGGGCGTCCCAATACTGGTGCATGCGGACCTCTCCGGTGTCGCTAACATGGAGGAAATGTCCGGCCGGGAGTTTGTAGATTTCGGCAAACATGGTCAGGGGCGCAGGGGTTTGCCAGAACGACAAGTAGTGCGAGACGGCTACGGGATTTATATCACGGACGACCTGGGGGTGGAGTAGGAGCGCCTTGATCTCGGATGCAAAAAGGAAAGCACCTCCCGCTACAGTGAAGTAGAGGGGCTTGATGCCTACGCGATCGCGGGCTAACCACAACTCACGAGTCCGTGAATCCCAGAGGGCGAAGGCGAACATGCCGCTGAGCCGGGCAAGCAAACCTTCAAATCCCCATTCCTTGTATCCATGGACCAGCACTTCGGTGTCGGCATGATCGGTCTGAAAGTGATGTCCAGCTCGAGCTAACAGCGGGCGCAAGTCGGAATGATTATAGATTTCGCCGTTGAACGTAACCCAGACCTGGCTGGCTTTGTCGGACATCGGCTGACCGGCTGCCTCAGTCAAATCTATGATCGCAAGCCGCCGGTGGGCAAAGCCAAGGCTGGCAGACTCGTCGACGTAAATCCCCGAACCGTCGGGTCCGCGGTGGGCAATCGTATCGCGCATCCGAATGAGGACATTGCGGTCAATAGGCGGTAGGTTCGGGGAGTGATAGATGCCAACTAAGCCGCACATGGCAATCGTGCATTTGTTTTCATCGTGCAAGTCAGGAACAAGGTCCGGCAGAGAGAATTCCGCACGAAGCTGTGCAATAACATTTCTGCCAGGCGTTGATTGGTCATTGGTTGTCTAGCCAGTTGCTGCAGTCAGCCGACAGCCAGCGGCGGCTGCGAGAGCCTCCGCAAATTCTGCTGCAACCTTAGACTGGTCATGCTCTCGGCACGCTTCCTCGTGGGCTAGCGTGCCCAAACGGGCGCATTCGGCAGGGTTCTTGATGAGTTCCATTATGGATTCAGCCAACCGTTCCACTGATCTCTCTTTTATTACAAGCCCCCAACCGCCGCGCAGTACGTAGGCAATGGGAGCAATGGACGGCGGCCCATAGGCCAGAATGGGTCTTCCCGACAGCATGTAAGGTACTAGTTTGGTTGGGAAGCTGTATTGGTAGTAACGTAGCGTTTCCCGGTCGAAACCGTAGGCAAGTATCAAGGCACCTGCGCGTCTTAGAGCCACCTGCAACCCGTTGGCGTCGGGGTGAGGCCGAATGGTCACATGATGGAATGCGGAAAAGCCCTTTCCTATATGGTCTCGATAGTAGTCTGTCAGATACAGCACAAGAATTGCCGGTACCCCATTGTTGTTGAGTTCTTCAACGGCCTTCGCTACATCCAAAAGTCCATAAAACTGGCTTTGCTCGATAGAGCCCATAAATGCGATCTCAAACACGGGGTTGTCCCCCTGATATACAGGTTGGGGCCAGGTCTCAGTGCCCATCACCCCATGAAATGCGAGAATCGGCCGATTCCAGCGCGCGCCGTAGGAAGCTGCCATGGCATCAGAAATTGCGAACACCGCAGCTGCGTGATGCACTGCGGCGTTAACTTGGCGGCGGAAGAGAGTCATACTGAGTCTTGCCGCCCAGTCATTCTCTGGATCTAGGCCTATATGGTTGTCCATGAAGTGAATCACATAAGGAATCCGCAACTTCGCCGCAAGGCGCGTCAACGTCCACCCCCAGATCGGGTCCCCCAGCCAGCCATAGGTCAATTCCGGTTGAAACCGATTGATGGCTTTGAGGATCTCTGGCGACATCCGGAAGTAACCCGCTTGTCGCAAAAGGCGCTTGAGACTCCGCAAGGGTGATCTCGTCCTGCTCTCCGCTCCTTCCTCTGTTTCCAAGGTTGATGTCATTGCCCCGCCTGAAGATGGTCTTTGCAGGAGTTCTCTAAATGCCCTTAGAAGGTCAAAGGGTTGACAGTAGCGTACGTCAGCATTTGTAAGCCGAAATCCAGCAGCGATGCGATTACAGTCAGGGGTATGCACGTCGGAATGGATCGAGATTATATTCTCCGGAGGAATCGCTGAGAAAAGGCTGGAAAGCGTCGCGCCACCCCCTGTAAAGGGGTGCATTGTGCTAGGACAGAGCATGAGTACTCTTGGAACCGCTCGGCGGGCACCTTCCTCCTTGAAAGGCTGCGGCTGCGCTATGCTCGTATCGGACTGCATTCAAAATACCATGTGGAGACCATGGAGGGTGGCAGCCTATCTGCAATGCTAAGGTTGAATTGGATTAACGGGGGCAAATAACGAAACAGGTACGAAGTAAGATCACTTCCAAACCAGCAGCCATTGGCTTGGCGAACAATCTTAATCCCTGTCTGGCCAAGCAGACGGTGAAACGCGCTGAGTGTGAAGAATTGGATGTGTCCGCATTCGTCATTATAAGCCGGCCGTGGAGGGATTGATTGCCCGAGGATCTTGCGTTTTATCGTGCCCAAGAGATGGATGGCACCCAAAAGGGGCTTCAGCAAGCCGATACGAACCAGGTATCTCTCAATCTCAAAGGGACCATATCCGTTCGGGATTGATATAAGGATTATTCCATCCGCGGTTAAGTAAGACAGGGAATGTTTCAGGAGGTGTTTCGGATCCTGGATGTGCTCGAGTATATCCGACAAAATCACCACATTGTAAGGTTTGTCGGATCGAAATGCCGCGAAATCACTGCATATAAAAGTGACATTTGGGAGGCGGTTGTAAGCCCTTGCCGCCTGAACTGAGGGTTGATGACTGTCCACGCCGGTTACCCAAAACCCCCGTTCCGCGACGGGAAGAGCCACGTTCCGGCCGTTGCCACACCCGAATTCCAAAACCCGAACACCGCTGGCCTGGATCCCGTGGCGCACCGCGTATTCCTGCAAACAGCGAATGAAGAACAGGGCCTTTTTTCGGTGGCCATACATTTCCAGCTGAAGTTCGTCGAGATAGGATTTGGACATGTCCGTCTCTGCCCCAATTTGTAGCGTCGGGTAGCTCAACGGTTCCCTCACCCCACGTCGCGCACAGTCGCTTGCGTGCACTCCTGGAGATCGGCTACTGCGACAGTCGAGTGGCTTTTGCTCCAGCGTTCGCGCGTCTCCGAGTACAGATCAAGGAAGCGGCCGACCTGTTTTTGAAGAGAGAATTCCTCAACGATCATCGCGCGAGCGTTGGCTCCGAGCTGTTTCCTCAGCTCGCCATCCGAGAGTAACAGGCTCAAGCCCCTAGCCAGGTCGTGGGCGTCGCGGAGTTGTGCAAGGTAGCCGGTCTGCATATGCCGCACGGCATCGGGTACCCCGCCTACATTGAACGCCACAACCGGCACACCACACGACAGGCTCTCAAACATGACATTTGGCGAATTGTCTGCAAGAGTGGGCAGTACTGTGACATCCGACGCGCTGTAACATGTTGCAAGCAGGGGATCGCTTCTGAGTATTCCAAGCGGATGCGCCTTCATATTTCTGAACGCGGCTGTGAGGTGATCACTATCTTTTCCGGCGGCCAGCAACGTGAGTGTTGGAAAATCGGCTTTGACTTGCTCCAGCGCCTCCAGCATGTAAACAGCGCCTTTGCGGGGCCCGGAAAGGTCATAAGCTCCAAGGAAAACCGTCAGCGCGTCCTCCGGAATTGCGAGTGCTTGGCGGGCGATGGACCGAGGCACTGGCCGGAACACGTCTGTTTTGTACCCATTGGGAATGTAGGCTTTTTCGAAGCCCGCAAGGAGGGGGCTTTCCGTGAGCAGATTGAAGGCCCATCGGGATTTGGCGACAACTGTGCCTGAGCAATGGGAGTAAAGGATCTTTTTCCTACGCCACAAAAGCCGAGTGGTGTCGACAGATATTGCAGGAAAATCGGCCAGGTCCGGGCATTGCCCACAGCCGGTGCGCCAGCGTTCACAGCCGACGAAGCTGGGGTAGGAGCAGTGGCCGGTCATGAGCCAGAAATCGCAGACGCTCCAGACCAGAGGCGCGAGACGGGAGAGCCTTGGCAGGATCCGGGTCGGGAAAAACCCCCCGTGCAGATTGTGTAGGTGGATAACGTCGGCTTTCTCCAAGGATGGGTGTTCGAGGATCTGCCGGCCCCAAGGCAGAAGCATGTACTGCAAACCCGTGAGTCGCTCCACCTCGCCAATTAGCCTGCGGAGCGCTCGGCGGCTGAGAGTGGATGGACGCAGGGCACTGATGTCAGGTCGGTTGGCTTCGACGCGATATCCTACCAACATGTGCGAATCGTGCCCAGCTTCGAGCAAGCCTGTGTGCAGACGGAACGCGGCGCGGGCCGCGCCGCCGTCGTTATCTGCTGTGTTGATATGGACGATGCGCACGACTAAGAGACGATTGCGTCACAGCTGAATGCAGGCGCGCCGCTTGTTTTTTGCTCGATGTACATCCAATACCACAACTGAAACATCAACAACGACCATATCTGAACCGGATGCTCCTCCTGTCCGACAAGATGGGGCTTCACGATCCACTGGTAAAGATGTGGCTGGAAGATGCCCTGGCGGCGGAGGTAGTCGGCTCCCAAGAGATGATCAACAACGGGCCGCAGCTCCTCGCGAAGCCAGCGAGACACCGGCAGCACAAAGCCGCGTTTAGGTGCGGAAAGCAATTCAGGAGGCAACAGGTCCGCCATTGCGCTACGCAGCAGATACTTGTAATCGTCGATGCGAGTGCGCAGATGTGGCGGTATGCTAAAGCAAAACTTGACGAACTCATGGTCGAGAAAAGGGACTCGCGCCTCAATGGAGTGAGCCATGGAGAACCGATCAGTCATAGCCAGGAATTCCTCGGGCAATTGCGTGCGCATATCCAGCACAGCCACAGCGTTTCGGGGACCACCGGCGAGGTTGCCGTTAAACAAATTGCTCAGACTGTCGGCGGTATTTTGGAAACCGTTGCCGAACTGTGCCTGGATCAAGGTCCGCTTGGTATCATCCGTAAAGTAGTAGAACGCATCGTGATGACAACTGGACAGCGACCCTGCCATGAACCTCAAAAAATGCTTCGTCTGCCAGTGAGAGGAGGCGAAATGAGCGGAACCCAAAACCAGGAGCGCTGCCTGTCTCAGCCTGGTGCCGAGACTTTCCAAATAGCGGAATTTCCCGTAATCACCAAATAGTTCGTCTCCCCCCGTCCCGGTCATCGCGACCTTCACAGCGCCTGCCATCGATCGAAAGATGTACCACGAAGGGAGGCCGCCTCCATAAGGCTCGTCGAGGTGCCAAACCATCGCCGGCAGATCTCTCAGTAAATCGTTAGCCTCAAGGACCATTTCATGGTGATCCGTTTGCCACTTTTTCGCGACAAGGTGGGCCAGCGGCAGTTCGTTGAGATTCTGGTCAGAAAAGCCGATGGAATAAGTACTTAGGTCCGAGACTCCATTTTCCCGCATCAAGCCTACGATTGAAGAAGAATCCAGCCCTCCAGACAAGGAACAGGCAACCGGAACATCGGAAAGGCTCCAGCGACGCACCGCCGCACGAAGCTCGCCACGGAGGCATTCCTGCCAATCCTTTGGTGAGATAGAGTGGTCTGGCCGAACAACATCCTCGATCCGCCAGTAACGTTGCATTTTCAATTGACGAGTGCGCAGATTGTAAGAGAAGGAGTGTCCGGGCAACAGTCGGCGAACGCTGCGAAAAATGGACTGCTCACCTGGAATGTGCAGCAGGCTGAGGTAGTCGAATACACTTTGCGGAGCAATCTCGCGACTGACCCATGGGAGAGCAATCAACGCCTTCAATTCCGACGTAAAAACGAATCGGAGACCGTCCTTCGAGTAGTAGAAGGGTTTGATGCCAAGAGGATCACGCGCGCCGAACAGTATGCCGCGAGGCACATCATATATGACAAAAGCAAACATGCCATTCAAGAGCTGGGGCATGTTGAAGCCGTGCGTCTCGTACAAATGCAGCAGAACCTCGGTGTCGGAATTCCTTGTTCGGAACCGTCGTCCCGTCTGTTCTAGTTCGGCGCGAAGGGCCGGCGAGTTGAAGATCTCACCGTTGAATATGATCCAGCAAGTTTGATCTTCGTTCGACATCGGCTGAGCGCCACCAACCGGATCGAGAATGCTCAAACGCCTCATCCCCAAGGCTACTCCTGCGTGCTCGTCGATGAAAACCCCCTCATCATCCGGGCCGCGGTAAGTTTGCATGGCTACGAGCGGGCGGATCCAGTTTGCACTCTCGGGTCCTGTCAGCCCCGCTATGCCACACATGGGTTTGCTATCAAATCCTCGTCCATGGTGTTGGACAGCCAGTTTGTAAAGGCGGCAAGGTCGGATGCCTTAGAAAAATCGACCATGTCGGCAAAAGTAAAGATCAGATTATCTCCCAACGCGTCCTTTCCGAGACGATCCAGCGCTAGGCGAACGTCCTTCGAACTCAGCATCTTGAGAGGTCGCAGCCAGATCACGGAATTGACATAGAGGGCCGCCTGAGCCGTTTGCTCTGCGGACGGTGGCGGCAGCTCATGCAATCTTGTCAGAAGAGTCATGTACTCGGAAACCGAGGAGGAGTCCAGTGTGAAGCCGTAGCCTGAGTAGCGGCCCGTTCCCGCCGTGAGTACGTGCTTGCCCATACAGGCCATCTCCAAACCGATTGTGCCTCGAACTGTCAAACAGAAGTCCGTGACGCCAAACATAGCGTCCGTTCGAATGTGCGTTTCAGGGCCGATCCAGCGAATGTTGGATGGTATGCCTCCTAAGGATCGCTCGATCAGACGTCGATCCCGGTCAACTCCGTCGAGAGACCGGCTGGCATGAGACTTCCACAAGTTGTCCGGATGAACTTTGACTACCCAGTTGACGTTGTCGAGGCGGCTGGCGGCACGGGCCGTTTCGACGAGCCACTCGTCGTAGTCGGCGAAGAGGTTCTCCCCGTAGAAGAAGGTCGCATCCCAACCGACATGAGTAAAGATCACTGCGGTTCGCCGACTGCCATCCAACTTCAAAGTGGCCGCAAGCTCTTCTGGTGAGAGATATCGCTTCCCTACCTGCCCATATTTCCGATTAAACCACTCCCCGCGGGCATAAGATTGAAGAATTTGTGTTTGTACCTTGCGCGGGAGGTCAGGATCGTCGGATGCCCTCAGCGCTTGGTGCCAGGTTTTTTCGGATGGTTGGCTCATATGGGCGTAGCGATTCCCGGGGTGATAGCGCTTGATCATTAGCACGTCCGAGGCATGGGCGTGCACGTATTGAATGATATCGATACCCCGCCCAAGAGCGGCCTCATAAAGCTGTCCTGCAGGGGTGTATCCCTTTTCGAGGAATATGATCTTGTCGGGGCGAACCGCCTCCAGCGCGCGATATACGGCGTCGGTTGTTTGATAGGAATCCAGAAGCGCTGATCGCAAGACTTGGCAAGCGTGGGGATCGTTGAGCTCGGATGCAGACCTGCGCAGCGAGGCAAAACTGTCGGCAAGTGCCCAACGCCCCACCGCCACGTCTCGATAGTGGAGGCTGAGCAGCTTTGAGATCTCTGGCTCTGCACCGTTTCCAAGCAGGCATTCCAGATCATCCGACGGCCCAGGATTCTTTGTTTCCCAATCCTCGAGGTAGTAAATCTGATCCTCAAGCCCGCAGTCTGACCAATAGCGCCGGACAGCACCGCATCCTCTGCGCGTCAGTACCATCGGTCGGGCTCCCTGGTCGGCAAGGGCTGCAGCAAACATGAGGTCGTACTTGATTTCCTGCAGAAAATCGTTAAAGCAGGCAAAGAGGATGCGGGGATGCCCACCGGCTCGTGCGAATGCCTCGCGGAAGATCGGAGCCGGATAATGCCGAAAGGCCGCCTGGTCTGCGTTCAGCGCACGATCCCTCTTGATGTTCCGCCAATAAGCGGCTAATTGCTGCGGTAAACCAGACCACGCCCCAGCGTTAAGCGAAACAAGGCGACGCGCCAGTTGCAGCCGACGGTTGCTCAAGACAGGCATGAGTTGTGAAGGAAACCCGAATCTTATGTCCTGAGGTTAATTACCCCCGACTTATCAAGTGCGAGTCAGGCTTCCTCGATCGTTGAGATGGGACTGTTTTTCGAACCGGACTGCCGCCTCAACTGAAAGTAGCCACATTCCTCCTGTTGGATAAAATAGCTGGCCCGGGACTTGATGGTTGGTTGCTATCAGGGTGAGCAGAGAAGCAGCCAGCAAGGCAATGCTGTTGGTCGGCAGGACGGACCTCAAGAAGGTCCACTCCAAGTTGAATAGCGGAATTGTAAGGAAAATCCCAAGCAGGAGGTAGGAACCGAAGATCAAGTTGTGTCCCGCACCTTCACCGAAGCGGGAATCAGGCCAAAGTCGAAATAGAACCTGCTTATCCCATTTGACGAACTCTATATTCGAGTCCCAGTTCTCACCCTTAGCCAATATCTGCTCTTCGTAGAAAAAGTTCGTCCACTTGGGATTAAGCGCCAGAAGTGACGGCATAATCAGGCCAGCGAATAACACGACCACGGCAAAGACTGACAGAACGCACGTGCGCTTAAGGTGAAGCAATGAAACGGCAAAAGTAACCAAAGTACTGAATGCCACGACAATCAATGCGGTCGCCGACTTCACATACCACAAATGCACCCCGATAATTATCAGGCTTCCGCCAAGAAACCATTTTCGCCGGCGCCAGCGGGATGTTCTCATCAGAAGAAAGCAGCAGACCGCTGTCCAAAGTACGAAATATGCCCAGTGGATGGGCTCGAAAGACCAACCCTGGAGACGCTGGATTCGGACCCCCTCAAAGGCTTCAGTAAGACCGAACAGACCGTAGTGGCGCAGGGGGATGAGACTGGCGGCCAATCCTCCGCTGCCTCCCCGATCGACGAGCTTATAGGGCAGCGTTAGAATGTCAAAGAAATCGAGGACTGGAACCGCGTTGAGAGCGATGCAAACTATCCCCAAGGCTAGGTTCAACCATAAGAACCGTTCCAAGCGAGCACGATTGGATACCACATAGATTAGACCAGTTGTTAGAACGACGGTCTTGAAGAGCATATCCCTCGGAACGAATTCAACAAAAGCACTGACCAAGAGGAAAAAGCCGCAGGTCAGAACGTACGTGGCATAAACTCGGTTGATTTTCCCGCCTGGGCGAAGAATGACCGATACGCCGCAGACCAGCAGAACCGCTATGGCCCCAAACCGCACGGAATTGTGGAGAAAACTGATGATTCTGCTGGGTTCCCAGTAGAGTGAATACTGGAAGTGCGACTGTTCCCAAATGTAAAGCAGAGCAGGAAGAACAACCAAGCATGTCATCAAACCAGGAAAGAAGGCTCGCGCAAGCTTAGCGTTCGGTGGATGAAGACGAGGTATGGGATCGCGCATCGTTGTTCCCCTGAGTAACAAGTAACCTCTCGGCAAGCGCTAGGTCGGCTACCGTATCAATGTCGACGGAATCGATTGCGCTCATACGAAAGCCGACAACGCGGCCTTCGTAGAGATGAGTGCATCGGCTTACAAAGGCAGCCCTTGTGATCAGAACAGCAGGTCCATTCCTGGCGAGATATTGTGATTTGTCCTGGCGGCGCAGGGGAGGAAGCCCCGGTATTAATGGCTGCAACCAGCCGTTATGCTCAATCATCAGAGCCTCGGGAACCATATTGTGCGGAACCTCGATCACACTGACAACAGTATCTGCGCCACTGTGCTCCAGTAGCTCGATGGCTCCATCAATGTGATCAGACCGGCGCAAGGGGGATGTGGGTTGAAGCAGTGCGATGGCATCTGGCTCGTATTTTTCAAACGCTGCCAGCCATTCCAGAGCATGCCGAATGACAGGCAGGATGGGAGCATCGTCCGTCGCCAGTTGCGCTGGGCGCAGGAACGGTGACGCGACGCCGAATTGGCGAGCATGCGAAGCGATCTCGGGCTCGTCTGTCGATATGATGGTCCGGCCGAGACGGCGGCTTGCTCGCGCCGCAACGAGCGTATATTCGATCAAGGGCCTGCCTGCCAGCAAGGCGAGGTGCTTGCGGGGGAGCCCCCTGGATCCTCCCCTGGCGGGAATCAGACCGAGTATTTCCACAGCTCAGTACCTAATTCGCTTCTGTATGCGTACAGAGCATTTGGAGAGTATTTCGGCAATGTGTCTGCCGGCATTGCCATCACCATAAATGCTCTGGCTAGGATATGGGCCGTGGCGGACTTGCTCCTGTATCGCGCCTCCGATCGCTTCGCGACTATGGTCAACATCTACGACATTGTTCCCCCGCTGGCGTCCCTGCTGGCGAGTGCCGACATTGACTGCGGGTACGCCCACGAAGGCTCCTTCTCGGATTGCGCTGCTCGAGTTGCCGACGATGCAGACTGCCCGCCTCATCAAACTGATGAAGGTGTCGAGGGAGAGATTCTTGAAGAAATGCATCTTCAGGTCATGGTGGTGCTCTCGGAGTTTCCGAATACCCCTGGATACATCTTCCGAACCTGCATCAGCATTCGGCCAGAGAACGATGGCGGGGATATCCAGCGACTTGACTGCCATCAGAGTCTCGGTAATCTGCTTTTCGCCCTCCCCGTATTCAGTGGTAACGGAATGCTGCGAAACGATCAGGAACGGCTTGCAGAGATCAATCAGCTCGCCAACACCCTCGCTGAACAGGTCCGGTCCCAGGCCATTACGCTCATTCTTCATCACCTCTGCCACCAGATCGATTCGAGGGCAACCGACGAGATAAACGTCCTCGGATCTCTCTCCCATCTTGATAATTCGATCCGCCGCCTGAGAACAAGCCGGGAAGTGAATGTGCGCAAACTTTGTTACCGCGTGGCGAATACTCTCATCGATGGTACCCGATACTTCGCCGCCCATGGTGTGCGCCAGTGGCAGGTTCATATATGCTGCTGCAAGGGTGGTTGCCATCGTCTCAAAACGATCGCCAACAGTCAGAACGAAATCAGGCTTCAGTTGTTCGAAAATGGATGGAAGCTCCAACAACCCCAGTCCCGTGGACTTGGCCATAGTTAAAGGAGTCTCCCCTTCAACCAACATGTAGACGCGTGCGGCAGGATTGAACCCGTCCCTCTCGATCAGGTCAACGACTGAACCGTATCGGTCGAGCAGTGCCGAAGCACCCACCACGACCTGAAGTTCGAGATCTGGATGGTTCCGAATTGCCCGCATAGCCGACTTGATGCTGCTGTAATTTGCTCGGGATCCGACGACGACGCAGATTTTACGCATCTCGCAACCCTCTACCACTGTACATCTTCTGGCATCAGAACTTTGTTGGCCCGCACGTCGCGCGTAGTGCGCCTTCCAATCACCTCATTCAGCCGAGCAGCTGGTATGCCGGTGCCGGGCTTTTTTATCCCGAGCATGTTCCGTGTAATCTCCGTACCAGCCGGGATGTCTACCTTGGCCACCAGACTCTTTTCGAACATCTCTTTCATCCCCTTGAATCGAGTAATGTCATTCTTGTCGACCGGGTTGGTGAGAATGGTCTCGATCGCGCGAATACCGCGCGCAAGATCGGTAAACTCCTGCGGTTCCAGCGAGTGCTTGGCGTCGCTACCGTACATTTCACGACTCAACGTAAAATGCTTCTCCATAACTGACGCACCGAGCGTCACGGCGACAAATGCGGCGTAACTGGTCAAAGTATGATCCGACAGGCCCACGGGCAAACTGTATCGTTCCTTCATCTCGAGCATGACGTTCAGGCCCACCAGTTCATAGGGACAGGGATACTCAGACGTGCATTGCAGCACGGTAAGACGGTCATGATGCCGGAGAATGAGGTTTACTGCCGCGTCCAGCTCGGGCCAGGAACTCATCCCCGACGAGAGGAGAACCGGTTTTTCGGTCGATGCGACAACCTCCAGATAGGGTAGGTTGCTGACTTCTCCGGAAGGGATCTTGTAACGGGAGACGCCCAAGGCTTCCAGCAGCTCTACTGCCTCTACCGAGAAGGGGGACGCCAAGAACTCGACGGCGTTGTCGGTGCAGCGGGCTTTCAAGGCACGCCACTGCTCGAGACTGAAAGCGGTACGCTCGAAATATTGATAGCGTGGCTCGTCGGTGAAATAAGGCGGCATCGGAGCGGATGGCAGGGTTTCGGCGGAGGCGATATGCGTTTGGAATTTCACTGCGTCGGCGCCGCAGCGGGCGGCCACCTCCACCAGCCGGCAGGCATTACCGAAGCTGCCGTCGTGGACAGAACCGACTTCGGCGACTAGAAGAGTTTTCAAACCGTTGGATCCTCTGTCTGGATCGCGGACAGACCTATAGAATCTAGAGCGAATCAATTGATTCTCCCGGGTAGGCGTCATGTCTTCATCAATGCCGTAATCCTCATCATTCATCGTCGGCTTCTTGAGGGACTGTCTTATGGCATATCATTGCTTGGCCGTGCCAACCGTAACTGAACCACTGAGTGATCGAGATCTCGGTATTGCGCAACGCCCATTCGGCCACTGCTCTCCGCTCACCAAAAGCTGGATTGCCGGCGAAACAGTAATAATCATCAAAGAGCAGGACGGTTCCATCCTGAACGACTTTCGTTGCGAATTCCAGAGCACAGCGCGCGGAACTATAAAGATCGCAATCTATATGTATCAGAGCAGCGCGTTCTCGAATATCACATCTTGGCAGGACGTCCTTATAGAATCCATGGATGATCTCAAAAGAATCGCGAGACCGGAACTTTGTGAGCCGGCTGCAAACAAGGTCGGCTTCCGCGCTGCCCCCCGCATACTTGCCTTCAAACCAGACGTCGGTATACCGATCCCTCCCTTGGACCTCGGGTAGTCCTTTAAAAGAGTCAAACAGGTAAAGGCCTGCCTTGTAGCCGATCGCGTTCGCAAGCCGCGAAATAAGCTCGGCCGAGGCACCTTCCTGAACGCCGAATTCATATATCGCCCCAACGATCTTATTGGAGGCACAAAACTGCAGAGCTCTGGCAATGGCAAAGGCCCGTTCTTCCTGCACGATGGGGAGGACGGATTTTTCGCCTCGCATGAGTTGCTGGGCGAACGCCGCCAGATACGTGTCGTTTCTCAAAGAGCGATACCCGAGGCGAAGCGCCAGTGCATCCACAAGCGGTAGGATTGGACCCAGAATCCGCTTGAGTATCGGTACGCTCATTGATTAGAAGGTCTCCGTAAGGTTTTTGCGAATAGAGATTTGAAGCGAAGATTTAGTGAAAGGGTAGTCATCTCGCAACCGAATAGCGCCCCTCGGAAGCCGCCGCGCAGGCCTCGGCGTAACGGGCAGCGGAATCGATAGCGCACCTATATCCTCGTAACGGCACCCCAATAAGCAGCTCCTTGCCGAGCGCAGGAATGTATACATCCCGCGGAAGGTCGGCGGGCCGATCGGAAGGAATGTACCCAAGGATTCGTCGGCTTAGCACCTGTACCCCAGAATTTACCCATGGATACGGATTGGCATTGCGTTCTTCCGCGTCAGGACGCTCCAGGAAGCCAACGATACGATTGTCGTTATCCATCTGGACTAAGCTATTGGAGCCAGGACGTTGGTGCAACAGCAGTGTCGCGCTCGCCCCTCTGGCACGATGGACGCCGATCATCGTGCTCAGGTCATGGTCGACAAGGAGGTCGCCATACATCACTAGGAAATCATCCACATCTGAAAAGAATGCCTCCAATTTCCTGATAGCGCCGGCGGTTCCAAGAGGCTCCTCTTCGCAAGAATAATGCACACGGACTCCGAATTTTCTTCCGTCGCCGAAGAAGTCGGTAATCATTTGAGCCCTATAGTGCAGGTTCACGGCCACATGATCAAAGCCGTAGCGCGAAAGATAGCGCAGGTTGTACGCGAGGAGTGGTTGACCGCAAATCGGCAGCATGGCTTTGGGAGCATCGCGTGTGAGCTCACCCAAGCGAGTTCCGTAGCCAGCGCAGAGGACAAGGGCCTTCATGCGAGTGTCCCAAGAATTAATGCAGCCGCAGCGGGGAGATCACGACACGCATGGTCGGGCTTCGTAAAAGGATCATAGGCCGCAACTGATTCAATGGGAGGTGCGGTGTGCTCTCCCGTTGTTACCAAAATCGTATGGCAGCCAGCACGATGACCGGCAACGATGTCCGAGACCCTGTCCCCGACCATGTAACTGGCGGAGAGCTCTACCTCGAATTGGCGCGCTGCCCGCAGGAGCAGGCCTGGCTGCGGCTTGCGGCAGTCGCATGCTATCCGGTAGCGCACCTGGGTAGCATTTGGATGGTGGGGGCAGAAGTAAAATTCATCCACCCTCCCCCCGTCTGAAGTGCGGAGCAAGTGCTGAATCCATTCGTGAATCGATCTGACATCCTCCTCGGTAACGAGGCCCCTGGCAACGACGGGTTGGTTGCTGACAACGAATATGTAGTAGCCTGCTGCTTTCAGGATTCGCAGTGCCTGGGATGCGCCGGGGTATAGCTCCACTTGGTGGCGCTCCGTCAGTAAGTGTACATCGCGGATCAAAACTCCGTCACGGTCCAGAAATACGGCTCGTCTAGCCATCAGGAAGGAATCATCCTCGGCTGCGTCAGCCTGGCCCGCAGGTAGTCCGTTATTAAATGATCAAAGACCAAATGCGCATCTTCGACAGGTCCGTAGCTATCAGAGGGGACAATCACAGAAACGTCGGCCATGGCTGCCACGTGGCCACCACCCATGCCCAAGAATGCTATGGTTTTGATACCCATTTGTAGTGCTTGGGAAACGACACGGATGATGTTCGGAGACTTTCCACTTGCGGAGAAAACGATCAGGACATCACCGGCCTTCCCCAATTCCGACAACTGCCGTGAAAACACTTCGTCATATCCGTCGTCATTGGCAATCGATGTAATGAGCGGTACGCTGTCGGTTAGCGCAATCGCACCCATACCTCTGCGTCCGTCCCTAGCGAGCACCTTCACTAAATCGTTGGCCATGTGAGAGGACGTGGCGGCGCTGCCGCCGTTGCCCGCCAGGAAGATGTGCCTGCACTCGGATTGGGCCTGCTCTAAAATCTCCATCGCAGCTGCAAGTTTTTCAAATGGCAAGTGCTGGAGTACTTCACACAGATTTCCGATATAGCGTTGGGCGAAAGCCACTCTATCGTTTTGTTGCATCATCAGGATTTCTACCTCAACAGGCTGTCAAGAAACTTGAAGAGCGCCGGAGGTTCGACGGATTCCTTGTTACCAATGATTCGAACCGCAAGCGCTCCAACTGCGTTTCCGACAAATCCGATTATCTCGGGTGGGAAGCCCATACAGGCACATGGAGAAGTGACTGACAGGTAGGCATCACCTGCTCCCATCGTATCCACCACCTCCCGCGACAGTACCGGGACCGATACGAACCCTTTATCTGGGTGGTATGTTAATGATCCTCTGTAGCTTCGGGTAACGGTTGTCAGCTTGGTACCCATTTCTCGGCTCAACTTAGCGACGAGTTCCTCTATAGGGCCATAGCGATCCCGGCAGGCCATTCGTACCTCTTCCTCGTCGATACAGATGTAGTCCGCCCGCGGATATTTGGTGATCAGGTTATAGCCGGTGTTGATGCTGTTTAGCTGGGCATTCACGGCGAGGTAATTTGCCATGCGGCAAACAATCTCAATTGCTTTGGGGCTCAAGAATCCGTGACCGAAATCGGCGACTAGGACCAGGTCGTAGTCTCTGATGACTTTGGTTAGGCTCTCACACAGCTCGGCATCCAGATCTGCAGCCAGTGGCTGGTCGTTAAAGTAGCTTACCTCAAATAGTTTCGTAACCAGAAAGCTGTGAACATAGCGACGCTTTATGAGAGTAGGTGCGTCAGGACGGAAGAGGAACCGCGTCGAGACGTTTGGTTTTAGATGTTGCTCGATGAATTCTTTGCGTGATTCCTTTTCACCGAGACAGGCGACAAGATGAACGTTGCTACAGAAGCCGGCGACGTGATTGGCCACTGCCAGAGCGCCACCCAGGTAAATCTGCTCATTGAGGAACTGCGCGGCAATGATGGATGACTTCGAAGCCATGCCATATGGGCGACAGAAGAAGTATTCATCCAAGATCGCGTCGCCTACAACCAGGACCCTGACGTTGGCTAGTGACTTGAGGAGCCCGATCACGTCGTTTGCAGAGAAGCGTTGGCGGAATCGCTGCAGATACTCTGAGGTCTCCGGCGGAAAGACGTCAAAATAGGCATTTAGAAGGTGGGTTGAACTGGTGGCGAAGTCCTCGCAGTAATGGATTCGACCGCCGACCGACGCGAGGGCTGCCTCCTCGTCGTAAACGTCTTCAGCTATGGGCCCCGGGGAATCCACCGAGTCCCGGCTCTTGACGTAAACATCAGGCTTCAGCAGTCGGATGCATTCAGCTATGGAGGGCCACTCATTCACAGCGACAAAATCGACGCATTGCAGAGCGGCGAGAGTCTCGGCGCGGAGCCGTTGGTTGAAGACAGGGCGTCCAGGGCCCCCTTCGAAGTACTTGTCTGGAGAGAGTGTGACTACGAGAATGTCGCCCTCGTTGCGCGCCATGGTGAGATGACGGATGTGCGCTGGGTGCATGAGATCAAACTCACCGTGACAGTAGATAATACGTTTGCCTTGAGCCTTGAGAACGGAAACGATTGATGCAATCTCCCCTATGGGCTTGATCTTACAGACACTGTTGTTGCCTGTAGTTTCGGGACCGCAGTTCGTCAAGTGAGAGTCCATTATGCTTGTCTGTCCTGCTCCGTTCGGAGCTGGGAGGTGTTGATTTGTATGGTTATCGGATTAGGTCTGAGAAGGTCATGACATCGACGTTCCTGGGGAGGGCAGCACGTATTTGAGTTATGACGTCCTGTTCCCATCCACTGGCAATCAGGATGCTCGCTAGTTCAATGTCGTTCAGGCTTTCGGGCGGACAGACAGGATGTCCGGTGACCGACAAGAAAAGCCCTTGATTGGACGGATTGGGGTCGACGAAAACGACGCGGTCGCGAGACCAGCCGGCGTCGATGGCATATTGCGTACCGCACGAACCGGCGCCCCAAACACCCAGGGTGCCATTTGACGTCAATTTTCGCAACCGCTCAACATAAAGTGGATAACGTGCGCAGAATCTGTCGATAATGCGACGGATCAAGAAGTCCTGAAACCATCTCTGCCCGGGCGACCCCGGCGCTGGCGTCGACTTGTTACCCTTTCTTACCAAGACATTGATAAATGGAAACTTCATGTAGGCATAAACCGTCTCGAGATGGACGACAACGGAGAAGCCACAGAGATGCAAAAGCTTCGCGAGTGAGCAGCTGGTGAAATAGGAGATGTGATCGACATGGAACTCTGGGAAATAGCCTTGTTCAAGAGAGATGTAGCTGTTCGGAACCTCGAAATAGGCGTACCCGCCGTCTTTCACCACGACGGAGATGTCGCGAACGAAGGCCACCGGATCCGCGACATGTTCGACGACGTGTTTGGCGACTACGAGGTCATAGCTGCCTTTCTCGAAGTAGTCGCTCTTATAGAAGCCTCTTACGATGGAGAGACCAGGCTTAGTCCGTGCAATTTCGGCAAATGGAGAAGGCTCGACGCCGTGGCACTTGTGACCTCTTTGCGATAACAGCTCCAGGAAGAAGCCGTCGTGACAGCCCACCTCGAGGATCCTGCTCTCGGGACCGAGGAAGTCGGAGAGCCAATTTGACACGAAGACGGTATACTCTTGCTGCAGAAGCGAGATGGAGGTGGGAGCAAAATGCTCGTAAAGTTCTCCATAGATTTTGTCACGGAAGTTGCTGTAGGCGGGAGGCGGCTGCGTCGCCGAAGATATGTGTCTGCACCTTTCGCAGTAGCCAAGCGCCATCTCGGTCGTAGCATCGGGGAGCGGTGAACGCAGCGGTTTGTTGAAGAGAGCCTTCCGCGAAAAGTTATGAAACGCGGTGAGAGCGTCCTTACACAGTAGACACTCAACCTTCATAACGCTCCTTATTATTGGGGTGTACCATGCTGCAATGACCGGATGCCCGTCAGGAGATCTATGGTGGGCATCCAGTTCAGCTGGCTTCTAATCTTTGTGATGTCGGCCAGAGTGATTTCTGCTTCGCCCTGACGCTTCGGAATGTATTCAGAAGGATGATAGAACATGGCTGCCACGTCGCGAATGGTCACAGCGACACCGGAGCCGACGTTGAAGGCGTCGCAGGTGACGTCGGATAAGGCGGCGGCGATACTCGCGCGCGCGACATCGGCGACGTGGACGAAATCACGCTTTTGTGTGCCGTCTCCGGTGATTGTCAATGGGGTGCCCCTTCGTCTGTCCTCATGAAATATGCCTATGACGGAGCTGTAGGCATTGTATGGATTTGCCGGGTTAAATGACCGGGGGCCATAGACGTTGAAATAACGGAGCGAAATAACAGGTATGTCGAAACGACTGCCCAATAGCAAACAATACTGCTCGGCGGCATATTTTTGTAGAGCGTACGGACTAAGACAATTGGGAGCTTCGGTTTCGGGCGTGGGGGTGACTCTCGGGTTTCCGTAGCACGCAGATGAACCGGACAGGACGAACTTCTTCACGTTCCGCCCGTTGCATGCGAGGAGGCATTTTATCGTTCCTATGACATTGACCTCTTCGTGCTCGATAGGTTGATCGAAGGATGGTTGTATTCGAGGCAGGGCCGCCGCGTGAAAGACATATTCGACGCCGTCGAAAAGAGTGCAGCTTTCGTCAAAGGAACGTATGTCGACCTCCACAAACCTGGCCTTTGGATTTAGATTTTGTCTCCTGCCCGTAGAAAGATTGTCGCATACAAGGACATCAGCACCTTGATTGATCAAGGCGTCGACGATGTGAGAGCCGATAAATCCTGCTCCTCCAGTGACGAGACACTTCATAGAGGACACGGCCCTATTGCTTTGGCGACATCGAGCGCGTCCCTGATAGCATCGGGGATACCCTTGTATCGGAAACTGCCCATTCGCCCAATGGAAAAAAAGCGGTCGGGAAACAAGGACCTGTACTTTTCGAATCGCTTCAACTCAACGTCAGTCTGAACAGGATAGTATCGGTTTTCGAGAGTGGGCATCTCAATTTCAATGAGTGTGTCTGGAGACTTATGGCAGGTGATCTTTTTGAACTCAGTGATTCGGGTATAGGTCTCATCGCCACTGTAGTGTATCCACGTAACGTCGTCGGGAAAGACACATTCCATCGGCAGCACCACCTTCAGCAGTCTTCGGCCGGAAAACTGGAGCTTACCGAAAGCGAATCCAAATAGGGCGTCTGAGTGAATGGTATTCACTATTATGTCGCCCGAGAAATCCCCCTTCGAGGTGTGCACAATCCGAGACTGCGGATCAAAAGACATCACTTTGCATTGGAAAACGGCAGTGGAGCCTGCCAAGCAGCGATCGAAGTAGCCATTGTATCCGTCGTTGTCCTCCGGGTAACCTTGGAACTGGTCTCCATAAAGACGCGTATCGGCGTCACGGATGGGTGTGCCGCGATTGACCCACTCAAAGTCGGCGGTCAAAGCCTTATTCGATTCAATGCCCCACATCTTGCGTGAGTACCTGTCAACGAATTTATAGTAGAGATTGGGTCCTATTGCATCCAGCCAGTAGTTTTCGAAGTTGTCCGTCCTCGGGATCTTTTCGTTGCGCTCAGCAAGCTGTCTCCGAATAACATCCCAATCAGGCATCTTGGGCAGATCTGCTTTGCATATGGGGTAATGATATAGCTGGCCGTCATCTGCTACATAGGTCCAGGTACGCGTGTAAAAGTGACGGATTTTGATTAGTTTCGTCAGATGCGAGATTACCTCGTCGTCCTTTGAGAAAAAGACGCGTGGCCCGAAGGTAAACGGATGCCCGCCGTACCAGCGGGTTCGGACTCCGCCACCCGGATCGGTGAGGTGCTCCAGTACCGTGACGTCATATCCTGCCTGTGTAAGCAGGTAAGCTGCCGAACATCCCGCAACTCCTGCCCCAAGTATTAGTATCTTACTCATCGACGCTCTGACCGGTGACCCCTACCTCGCCAACTGGGGACCCGGCTCCGCGGCTTTTGTCTCCAAAGACGGCGCGATAGAGCGCTACATGATCGGGACCGTAGCGTCTTTTCACTCGCTGGATGCGCATTGGCAGTTTTTCATGATCAAAGGCGTTCAGACGCTCCGACAACCTTGGGAATTCATTGTCGCCGAGCACGATTCCCACACCGTCTTCGGCGACGATCTTGGAATAGGTCGGGGTCGACGCGGAGGTGATCACGGGAAGGCCGGCCTGAAGGTATGTAAAAAAACCATTCGAGGCAAATTCGCGGAATCCCTCTCGAATCGGATAGTTGTCGAGACGGAAATGGTAGAGGCCCCAATCGTACTGTGTCAGTCTCCGAACGAGTTGATCATAAGGGAGGCGGTCCTCAAGATGAAAATAGGAGGATTCCCTGGAGAGGATCTGTAAATCGGGATGGAGCGAAGATGGATCAAGCCAGGAAGGAAAGAGATATAAGTGAATCCTTTGACTGACGATCAGCCTGCAATTATCCATGAAATCACAAAGATATCCCGCGACTGGCTGTCCTCGCTGGGGCACCCCGGCGGCATAGGCAATGTGTAGACAGTGATCGGATGCGGATAACTTCGGCAATGGTTGTTCGGGCTCAAATTCCGGCATGCACCCTGGCAACACCCTCACTGCCTGACACGTCATACCTGTCTCGCGTCGCAAGAAGTCGATGGCCGAACCGAAAAAGAAATGGCAGACCGCATCGACGTTGCGAAGTATGAACTTCTCGGCCAACAGATGGTTGACAGGCGCAATGGAATCGGAATCACGATGGCTAAAGGGATAAGGCCGGTAGACGAAGCGACCTCTCCAGAAAAGCCGAGCTACTACCGTGGAAAACATCATGCCACCGCGCTTGGCAGCGATAACGGCCCTCGCTTTGGCACTCATGAGCTGGTGCGCCAAGTCGATGTGGTTGCTCCAGAACTCTACGCGGTCAAACCGACCCTGTCTAACTTCAGAATGCGGGCTTGCCGCAGAAGCGAGAAGCGTGCAGTGTAAGCGTGAATCTACCCGTCGAAGGGAGATGATATCTTTAAGTGCGTCAGGGGTGGAAGTGAAGTTCACATAAATAACGTCGGTCACTATCCTCTTAGTTGGCCCAATTGGCGAGACAAGAGAGACATATGAGCAGGTAGATAGGTCGTCGATGATCGTACGTCGTACGCGATCATCCAGGTCCGGCGTCATGAGTCTGAAATGGGAGTCCGGTAGGTGCTCCTGAAGCCAGTGGAGGAACCTTTCCTGGCGACGGCGTTGCAATTCCTCTTTCAGTCGTGGCGAGATACCGCCCAACCATTGGAGGCCACGCAACGCTCGCCAGGCGTCTTGCGGGCGTGATGCAAGGGTACGCACCGGTGCCGGAAGAGAGCGCTTCAAGTAACTAAGCACTGAAGATTGCATCGGGGTCACGCGCGTCAACCGGCGCTCGATCGGGAAGCAGGATTCCACGGGCCGCCAAGCTGCTGTTGGTCGGGACGATCGACCCAATAATGATCGACCAAAAAAGCGCCCCAGGTGTCAGGCGGGAGTCGACCCGTTCCGTAGAAGTCTCCCGATACGACTTCCACCTCGGCCGCGGAATAAACTCCGTCAGACCAGGCAGGACCAACTTTACATCCTATGTTTATGGTGTAAATTCCTGAGATCAGCGGAAGCTTCGGGATGACACATTCAACCTCGCCGGCAGCGGATGTGTTTTTAAACTCACATCCGACGATCTCACTCGAGCAACTAAACATCCGTCGCTGCATGATATCGTTGAAGCCCACCACAAATATCAACTGAGCACCCTCTATCGGGTGGGTGATCTCGTAACCGATGAGAACTCTGGCCTCGCGTCCAGATCTGAAAAACGTGGCGAACTGTTGATTGCTATCCAAGAGGCAGCAGTGTGTCAGGCGAATGAGGCCCTCGTGTTTGTCGCGTCTGCCTGGGTGGTCCACTAAGGATATTCTGCCTAGGGTTGGAACTTGGTGCTCTCGCATTGTGGATAGATACCGGGCAACTGTCTTATCGACGGAGTCGTTCAGCTCGATTCGACCCTTGGAAAGAAGGATGCCTCGCTGGCAAAGGGAGGATACGGCCACCATGTTGTGACTCACAAACAGGACGGTGTGCCCCCGCCGGCTGACCTCATCCATCTTTCCCAGGCATTTCTTTTGGAAGGCGGTGTCACCGACCGCAAGCACCTCATCGACGAGCAGTATTTCCGGTTCCAGGTGTGCCGCGACGGCAAAAGCGAGGCGCATGTACATGCCGCTGGAGTAACGCTTGACGGGTGTATCTATGAACTTAGCCACTTCCGCAAAGGCAACGATCTCATCAAACTTGCGCTTAATCTCAGTCCGCTTCATGCCTAGGATCGCACCGTTCAGATAGATGTTATCCCGGCCGGTGAGTTCGGGATGAAACCCGGTCCCAACTTCCAGCAAGGAGCCCACCCGCCCGCGAATCTTTGCGCGACCTTCGGTTGGTTCGGTGATACGGGAAAGGATCTTGAGTAGCGTACTCTTGCCAGCCCCATTGGGCCCGATTATGCCTATAACCTCGCCGGGTTGCACATCTAAGGAAACGTGCTTGAGAGCCCAGACGGTATTGTTTTGCCGCTCCTGGTGGCTTTGCGGGCGACTCCGTCCTCCGAACGAAGCGAGTGCCCGAAACGCGGAGCGGGAGGCATTGCTAATGGTGTCTCGCAAGGTGCCGTAGCTTTCGCGCTCACCGATCCTGTAACATTTTCCTAGACCACTCACACGGATTGCAGGATCCATTAGCGTCGGACCTCGCGGCGAGAGGAACAGTTGGATGGAGGATTGTGAAGCGTGACCATCAGAAACCTGCACAGACGCTTTTCAGCTGAGCCATCCGGTTAACGGCCTCTCCGAACTCAAATGTTTCGACGAGGGCTCAAGGATTGCGTTCTCTCTGGCGTGAAGCAGGAGTACTCGGGATCTTCTGCGAGAACCAACAAGCTAACCTTGCTCCAATCCAGTCCTCGATTGTTTGCGGCGATCCATTCGATTTGCTCAGCACTGGCTTCTCACTACAACAATAGGGGTCTCAGCTGGTCCTGATGATCACAGATCCAGCTGACGATCTCAGCCACGATCTCAGCAGGAGAAATCGAGGGTGCCCAACCAGTTTTGTTCTGAACCTTGCGATTGTCGGTCAGATAGATGCGCAGATCCGCAGGACGGTTCTCGGGAATCTGCTTGATGGGAATGCAGTTGCCCGATGCTTCCTTGCACAAAGTTGTCAACTCCTGCAGTGATACGCTGATGGAGCGTCCACCCCCGACGTTGAATATCTCCCCATTGAGCTTGTCGAGGTTCTGTATCTCCAAATCAATCAGGTGAAAGAAGTCTTCGATATGCAGCACGTCACGTACCTGTTTGCCTTTGCCTCCGTAGCCAATATAGCTCAACGAACCGCCAAAGACGTGCTGGGCCGCCCAGAGTGTCACGAATCCCTGCTCAACCTTCCCCATCTGCCAGGCTCCGGTCAGGACGCCGCATCGATTGATGATGCCGCGCAGGCCATACATCTCCAAGTACTCTTGAAGCATCAGCTCGCCCGCCAGCTTCGTGGCGCCATAAAGTGATCGGTTTCCATTCAGCGGAAACTCTTCAGTGATCCCCGCCGACGAGACGCCTCGCACTCCCTGCTGGTCGACCAGTTCATAGCGAGTGCTGCTTTCTACAAACTCTAAAGAGTCGATTGCTCGAAAAGGGTAGACGCGACTGGTCGAGATAAAAATAATGCCCGAGCCGTTTCGGCGGCCCACCTCCAGGCAGTTCAAGAGCCCCACTAGATTTGTGTTTATCACATATTCCGGCGAGCCACCGTATCCGGCCAAAACGGAAGGTTCTGCAGAGCATTCCAGGATGAGATCTATCTTCTCGCTCCAGTTCAGATCCTCCAGGCAACGTACATCGCCATGCGTGAATTCTACGCCGTGCTCCTTAAGGCGTGGGACGTTCAGTTCCGAGCCGCGTCTCCTGAGATTATCAACCGCAATCACGCGGACACCGGCGTAGTTTCTCTTCAGACGGATAGCGAGATTCGATCCAACGAAGCCGGCCCCACCGGTGACCAGATATGTCATCATGCGCGGGCGAGACGCTCCATTTCGGCTACAATACGGCGGCCAGCGGTGGCGAGGGAAAAGCATTCCTTGTAAGTCTTGCGGGCTTCTTCTCCGACTTTTTCAATGAGATCGGGATCTGCGAGCGCGGTGAGAATCTCCTCAGTCATGCTCTTGCCATCCTTGGCCAGAAGAGCGTTCTTTCGATGTACCATCTCGGGAATACCCAGGGCATTCGCCTGATGTGCTACGACGCAGCATCCGAAGGAAAATGCGGTGAGGATACGAACGCGGATCCCCAACTTGATCGGCGTAGGAACCACCACCACGTCACTCGAGAGGAACTCTTCAGTGGCAGGTTCGATCTGCCCGCGCATCTTAACGCACGGTCGATCGAAGAGTTTGGCAAGAGAATCGGGGAGGCTATAACCTCCCACGATGTGAATCTCAAACGCGTCGGTGCCCAATTGCCGCTCAAGGCGAGGCAGCACTTCGCCGGCAAAAAGGCGGAGACCGGAGAGAGTGGCTGTGCCTTTTAGATGGCCCACCAGCAGGATTTTGAACTTGGGCTTCCGCCTGTATCCTAAACGCCGTTCTTTCCAACACGGTCCAGCATCGTCGACTACAGGTGTGCGGAAGTACTGGCAGTTTGGCACCCCTATCTTGCGAAACCATGCTGCGTGATGCGCGGCGAATGCGCCCGACACCTCGCAGCTCGACATCATTCTCTGCATGTGGACCGGCAAGCGGGCCATCGCTATGGCTGTCGTGACCGTTCGCACGGCATATTCCTTTGTGAGACGTGCGGGTGTTTGTTTCCAACTGTAATATGCGGGGAGGTGGGTCGGGTCGCCGACGCCCGCGAGAATTGGAGCCGTATTCAGAGTGTGCGCCGCTGCGAGTGCCTCGAAATGATAGACGAAGATTGCCTGCGGGGACTCAGGATGCAAGACTGACCTAAGCTTGGGGGTCAAGATCACCGTTGGGTAGTAATCTTCCGGGGCGGCTCTCAGTAATCGGAAGGATTTGTCAAGAAAAGTCCCTGCTGCCGGGGCTGTGTCACGGTGCTCGATTGATACAACTTTAACACCCAGTTGCGTAAGAGGGTCCAGTAGGGCTTGCCTTTGCTTGCTGCTGGGAGAAGAGTGCAGGTTCTCGATAAGACAAGCCGTCACAGAGTGGCCGGCGCTCGTCAAGCTCTTAATTACTGACCAAGCGGTGAGCGCCCCGCCCCCAGTTGTCGGGTTCGGGATACCACCAACAATTACTGCGCATCTCACACAAGTCCTCTACTCGGCGTGTCGATCACCCCCCAAGGACCCGCACCGATCCCGCAAGATCCGCAAATATGTCTTCTGAAGATCGGGTTATGCTCCATTGCGGGTAGTCGTGCATGAAACGGTCGAGGTTGCTTATATAGCAAATGTGATCGCCTACGCGGTTCTTGTCGACATATTCAGTCTTCAGCTTCTTGCCGATCAGGTTCTCGAAGCGGGATATCGCCTCAATCACAGACACGCTGTTAGCTCGCCCGCCCCCGAGGTTGTACACTGCCGCCGAACGTGGATTCTCGTAAAAGGCAAGGAACGCAGTGCAAACGTCGAACGAATGAATATTATCTCGAACTTGCTTGCCCTTGTAACCGTAAACCCGGTAGGTCCGATCCTCTTTGACTGCCTTTGCCAAGTAGGCGAGAAAACCGTGCAGCTCGGCACCAGAATGGTTGGGACCCGTTAGACAACCGCCGCGGAAACAAACGGTCGGCATGCCAAAGTAGCGCCCGTACTCCTGCACCATCAAATCCGCGGCGAGCTTTGACGCCCCAAACAGGCTATGCAAACAGGCATCTACTCGACAGCTCTCGTCGATGCCACGGTAATCCTTTGGATCGGCGTAGTCATAGCGTGTCTCAAGTTCAACCATAGGACGCTCGTTCGGGGCATCGCCGTAGACCTTGTTAGTGCTCATAAAAATGAATGGGGATTCAGGACAGTAAGAACGCACTGCCTCGAGCAAGTTCAAAGTCCCCACGGCGTTTATCTCGAAGTCGTCGAAGGGCCTGTCTTTGGCTAGATCATGGGAGGGCTGCGCGGCGCAGTGAATGACTAAGTTAGGGCGCAGCTCGCCGACCAGATCAATGATGCGTGAGCGGCAGCGGATATCAAGATCATGGTGGGCGAAATTTCTCGTGACTGACCTCAAACGCTCCAAGTTCCAGATGGTGTCGCCATCCGGTCCGAAAAAGTCGCGGCGCATGTTGTTGTCCACGCCATCTACCTGCCAGCCGCGTTCTTCAAAGAATGTCACTGCCTCGGAGCCTATGAGCCCGCTGCTTCCCGTGATCAAAACGCGCGGCATTTTCTTCTGTCCCCCACCTCAAATAATGTCAGCAAAGGTCTTTTCCATTCGCCGAAAGTAATAAAGCCCGCATACCAGCATTAAGAGCACGATAACCGCAGAGACCGACAGCAGTCCGCTAGGCATCGGGATCTTGCCAAGCAGTGCCCATCTGAACCCTTCCACTGCACCGGCCATCGGATTTAGTGCGTATAATAAACGCCATCGTGGTGGCAGGAGTGTGCTTGGATATGCGACTGGAGTGACAAAAAACCAGAACTGCACAAGAAAAGGAATGGTGTAGCGCACATCCCGGTACTTGACGTTGAGAGCGGAAAGCCACAGCCCTGCTCCCAGGGCTGAAGCTCCGGACATCAATAAAAAGCACGGCAGTGTCAGAGCGGTAGCCCTTGGGACGATCCCGTAATAGAACATCATTCCAAGCAGCACGATGGAGGCAATCGCAAAATCCACCACTCCGGCCAATACGGTAGCCACGGGAATAATCAGCCGGGGGAAGTATATCTTGGTAATTAGTGATTGGTTGGCCACAAGGCTATTCCCTGATTCCGTCAACGCATGAACGAAGAGTTGCCAGGGCAGAAGTCCACAGAACACGAAAATCGGATACGGGATGCCGTCGGTTGGTATCTTGGCGAGCCGTCCAAACAGGATCGTAAATACGATCATCGTCAGGAGTGGCTGAAGAATTGCCCATGCGGCGCCTAAAGCAGTCTGTTTGTAGCGCACTTTTACATCGCGCCAGACGAGGAAATAGAGCAGTTCGCGGTGTTGCCAGAGGTCACCCAGCCTGAGGGATACCCACCCCCGGGAAGGCTCAATGTCGATCAATGGGATCGATTCCGTCAATTCCTCTGTCGAGGCAACTGAATCTTTACCTGGCATTTGATACCTGTAGTTTCCCGTTGGGCCGTGAACCACACCAAACATCAAAAGTCCGGTTGGCGGGCAGGAACCTCAGTAGCGCTACTATGCGGATCTTACCCGGGCACTCTGACATGAAGCAACATAAGGAGAACTTGTTGGAAGCCATCCGGGATGTTCAACGGGAACAAAGTGGAGCAATCGTTATTAACCATTTAAGCCGTGAAAAGCAGTACTGAAAGTGGCGGTTCTAATCGGCTTGCTTTACCGGCTAACCCGAATGTCCGAGAATCCCCCGGTATAGTCGATGTGGTCGCTCAGGAAAGATCAAGAGGGACGTCTTAGCGTGAATCAAACTGTGTGCGCTGCTGTTCGCGCATAAGATTGCCCAACGTACAGCTCCGCT